>Ga0209426_1000275_pt1 | contig 65405 bp, 64 predicted proteins | sample Deesub1362B_J571_FD_187697 | JGI IMG/M metagenome (GOLD analysis project Ga0209426, IMG submission 187697) | Deep oceanic, basalt-hosted subsurface ecosystem from Juan de Fuca Ridge flank, Pacific Ocean, CORK Borehole 1362B_J2.571 (SPAdes)... ... | reverse complement strand
TCTTCACGGCCACGTTCGGAAGCGTCCGCATCAATGTGACCTCATGGGACGCGGCCGGCAACACCCTAATGATCCAGAAGAAGCTGAAGGGCGCGCTGGAGCAGGTGCTGGACGCGCTCGCGAAGCTGTGGGAGGCCATCATGAACGTGCTGGCAAAGGTCGCGGAGGCGGTGATGAAGGCAGTGAACATTATTATTAAATTTATTATAGACTTATTTTTAACAGTAGTAAACGAAATAATTGAAATAATAAAATCAGTATTTAGTAGAATAATATCAGTATATGGGAAGTTTCTTCAGGCTGTGAGTAATATGATAATTTGTAAAAATGAAAAAAAACAGGTAGTAATAAGTGGAAATGGTATTTTTGATATTATTAATACAACCTGCAATTTATTATTACAGATACATTTTATTCTTATGGGAACTATAGTAGGGATCCTTGGTATTATTTTAGTGATAAAAGCCATGAGTATGGGACTGCAACAGGTGGTAGAAATGGTACTATTTAGTACAACTAAAAATTTGGTTATTTCCCTCCTTGTTGGATTATTAATACCTAGTCTTTGGGAGGATATAGATACAATAATCCAGCGCAAACAGACAAATGTACCCTTTATTTGGGATAAAATATTAGATTATTTAGGTCTAATGGTCTCATATACTTCTACCGTGATAGGGATAATAGAGACATTTGTGGAGTTCATAAAGAAAAAAGCCAACTTTCAATTTATTGCAGGTCTCACTTTGGCAATATGTGGTTATTTCCTAGATGCTGCTACCACTGCTGTTAATTTACAAGGATTCTGGCTTGAAGTGGCTGATTTAGCAGGGGTGTTTATTTCATTATTTGGTTTAATTTTAATGATATATAGTAAAGATAAAGATCCTACACAACAGGCAACAGAGAAAATATCTCCATTAATCTCAATGTTGGAATGGATCATAGCAATAGGTGGTCTAGTAAAAGCAATCTTAGATACTGCTGCTGATGCCAGTACAAACTGGAGTGGGTAAAAATGAAATGGGAAATAACCAAAAAAGGAGAGAAAATTCATTTGATTATCGGACTTACATGTGGCTTATTATTAGGTTATTTAATAATTTTTATTATTATTGATGAAAATCCATTTTCATCAATAATGATTTTTACGTACATTTTCGGCATTCTGCTTTATCTTTTTTGCTTGTGGATTGGAAAAATCTCAGGAAATTGGAAAAATCCTAGAATTATAAAATTAGAAAATAACATTATCATAGTAGAGGAACATTATCCGAAAGATGATTATGTTAAAAAATGGCAGATTTCAATCAATAGTATTTATAAGATTGAGATAAATAAAAGGAGAATATGTATATATTATACCAACCAAAAAGGCATAAAATACTACTGGAATATGATGATATGGCAGCACTCCAAAGAGGACAGGGAAAAACTGATAGAAGTTTTGAACGAAATTCTAAAACGTATTAAAAAAGAGGATGTGAAGATCATACATAAGAGGTGATAGATTATGAATGAATCAAATGAACAGGAGGGAGCGGGGTGTTTCTGATGAAGCTTGATAATTCAATATCTTTTTATTCTAACGACGAGATATATGAGTGCTATGTCTCAGATTCGGTCGAGGTATTCAAGAACAGGTTCGGCACCGAGCTTTACGACACCTATTCCTGGGTCGTGAGCTATTTCTGGACGGTTTATCAGAAGGATTACGACGAGCACGGCAACTCCACATCCGCCTTTGAAAACGCGAGCAGGTGGCTCAGCGACCAGTTCAACCCCTTCGTCGTGGAGAACATGCCGCCCATGGTCTGCCTGTTCAAGGTGAGATGGGAGGTGGAGTACAGCTTCAGCCTCGAACCCGTGAAGGTCTTCGCCGTCGTCCACCTCATCCTCAAGGACGTGGGAGGCATATACAACATTACAATCCGGAGCCTCGACACGGCCAAGGTCTTCTGGGTGAACACGAGCGGGCATAACATGGTCTATGACATCACGCACAGGTTCAAAGTCTCAGTCTTCACGGCCACGTTCGGAAGCGTCCGCATCAATGTGACCTCATGGGACGCGGCCGGCAACACCCTAATGATCCAGAAGAAGCTGAAGGGCGCGCTGGAGCAGGTGCTGGACGCACTCGCGAAACTGTGGAGCGCCATCTGGGACGCGCTGTGCAAGGTCGCGGAGGCGGTCGCAAGCGCGGTAAATGTGATATGGAATTGGATTATGACATTAATAAACGACCTGATGGCAAAAATCACAGAACCTTTAAAATCAACAATAGATCGGTTCATAGCATTTATGTCAGGGATAGCAAAATCCATCTATGATATATTTAATGGAACTGGGGATAATTCGGTATGGAGCAGATTAGAGGAAATATTTACAAACCCACTCTTCCAAGTGTTATCAACACTTCCAATATTAATTATATCAATTTATACAATAGTTTCTATAGCATCTATGGGAATTGGTGCGATAATAATGGATCTCGTCACAGGGATGATCATTGATTTGATAATCACCGCATTAGTTCAGGGTCTAGCTATGCTGAATATAAACATACCAATCCTGACAGGAACGCTCATAGATATTCCATTCTTGTTGTTCTCTTTAATTCTACCAAGCGATCAAGAAGATTTGGGTATTGCGAGAGAATCTGTAAATATTGAAGGTAATGAATCTGCTATAGAGACAATTGACTTAGCTGTAGGTGTGATGGGGTTGTTTGGGAGTATTCTTGGCGTATTTATAACCTGGGCAATATTCAAAAAGAGTATGAGTGTTTTGAGAGAAGCCCGTCTTCTTGCAGAGAGGATTAAAGCGATTATGATGGAGCTGGCGTACGGATGGTATGGTCGTTTTATAAGCTTGGAGGAATATGCAGGGTTGCTCATGATAGTCAGGGATGATCTGATAGAGATGTTCGGTGTACTGAGGACTTTTACATGGGAAGATATTCAAACCGGATTTGCTAGCTATCAGAAGAAACTTTATTTTATTACTTATCTGAGTATAGGTTTCGGCGCACTATCTATAATATTTTCTATATTAACATTAACTGTGTATTCAAATAATCATATAATAGCCGCGTTTATCGCAGGATTAAGCTGGGGCGTGTCAATATACACTTTCTATCAAACGCTTGCAAATAAGCTCCCATTAAAAAGTGGTCCCACCAAGATGCTGGAATCTTTAGGGATAGTGATGAATATTATAGCGGCTCTTTCCAGTGCATGGAGCATGGGTTATCATCTGGCGATGTCACGTGCGCAATCAACGCAATCACAGGGGTGATTGATGATGAAAATAGAATTCAATCGTCCGCCACATCCACGTTTCATAGCATTACATTATTTAATTGGTGGAGTGATTTTCCTTTTTGCCTCTATATTAGTCTCCGTAACAGGTGAAAATTGGAATCTATTAACTTATTCTTTAACGATAATGGCATATTTGATTAGTGGCTTTATGGTGATCTGGGGTGTAGCCAGCTTGCGGGCGTTGAAGACGAAGAAATTTCCGCTTGGCGATTACGCGGTGAGAAGGATACTCAAAGCCATGTACACGAAGAGGGGTCTGCGGGACCCCGTGGTGATGGCACCATATATTGATAACAACGGTGTGAAGTATCTGAAATTTTATTTCAGCGTGCGGTTTCCCGTTATACTCTTCCCCGTTGAGGTCACGATTAAATACGAGAACTTTGTAAAGCTCTTAAATGTGCTGGCTGAAATCCTTGAAATGCAGAGGCGCGGGGAAATCGTTAGGGTGGAGTACGAAAAGGACGAGAACTACTTCCCGAAGGGAATAAGATTCGTGATGAAAGATGGAACAGTCAGAGAGATGAAGGGGGAACTTGCGGGGGATCTCATCTTCATGATGTCGCTGAAGAGGTTGAACGTGGAAAAACTTCACAAAAGGATGAGGGCGTGGGGCGTCCCGGGTGTGAAGTAAATGTTTAAATCTTATGAGATAATAACATACATCATTATGCCCGTGGTAATAGACGATGTGAAGATATTGATGAAGTTTCTCGGTAAAGATAAGATGGTGCCGGAGGGAAAACTAGGAGATGTACTTGCAATGCTTGGGAAGAAGGTTAAAGGTGGAGAGCCCACAAGAGATATAAGAAAGTTAAGGGAGGATGAGGATGTATTTGATTGATTCTAATGTTTTTCTTAACGTTTTAATTTATGGAGAGAAATTTGATAGTGCACGACGATTTTTGAATGAGAATACTGGAAACGTAGCCACAACGCTTGTGAATATAATGGAGATTTTTTCAATATTGACGAGGAAGTATAAATGGAGCAAAAGCAAGGCCGTAGAGATTGTGGATGTTATAAAAAGAGAATGTAAGATTCTCATCCCTAATGAATACGATTTTATTGATGCCTATAATTTACAAAAAGAATATATATTAACCACCAATGATGCATTAATATTGTCTATAGCAAGAAAAGAGAATATGATTCTGATTACATTCGATAAAGAACTCCTCAAATATGATGGTACAATAGGGAAAATACAAAGCATATGATATTTCCACCAATCCCCCGGTGAGTAAGATGAGGCAGGATGCAAGCCTTTATTTATGGGGTAAAAACAACGATACCAACGGCGACGGGCTCATAGACGGGTTCAACACCACCCACGATCCGTGGAATGAGAGTTCTCGCACCCCCTATGTGGAATCCTCGCTTTACAGCGGCCTCATATGGGTTCCGGACAGCACGGGCGCACCCATGTGGATAGGCGAGCTCTCGCTCACCACGGACCCGCATATACCGGACACAGACGGCGTCGGCGCAGAAACTTCGCCTTTGCCTTCTTCACAGCTGTTGCAGCCACCCCACATTGCCACTGACTTCAGGAAGATTTAAATATGCCAGAGGATATGGGAAAAATATGGGTGTGGAAACGCTGGAGCGTAAAGTTGAGCTGATTTTGAAGAAGTTAGAGAGAATAGAGGAAATTTTGTTCATTGAAGATGATGAGCCGCTGGAGGATGAGCTCCTCGCAATTAAGAGATACCTTGAGAAGAAAAAGGAGGGGAAGACAGACCTCATCCCCTTGGAGGAAGCGCTCAATGAAATATGAAGTGTATATTGAAAGGGATGCCTTGAAATCCCTAAAGAAATTGCCAGGGGATATCCGAAAGAGGGTGAAGGAAGCGCTGATTAAATTGGAGAATTTCCCCAAAGATCTGGATGTTACAAAGTTGAGGGGTTTCAGAGGGAAATACAGGGTCAGGGTGGGAAAATACAGAATAATTATAGAGATTCATGGAGATAAAATTTATGTCATAGACATATTGTCAAGGGAAAGCGCGTATAAAAGTAAGGGGTGACTGCTAAATAGGTTGAGAAGTGGTAGGTGTTTACGTCCCCACCACATCACCCATGCCAAACAAGATCCGGATAGCCGGCGTCATAAGATCGTGAAGGTGGAGACGCACCATAGGGGCCTATATATTCCGCGCTCGTTGAGGTGAATCGGATATGTATACCGCATCAGGGTACTGGGCGCATCTCGATGTGAATGGTGCAGAAAAGTATCCGATAGCCCCCGTCACCGGGTGCAATGGCCCACAGGAGGGAGGCACCAAGGTGGCGTACGGATTCCCATTATCCCCGTACACCGGCATCCCTGACGTCGTAGAAGTATGGTTCTCCAACGCGACCACTGCGCTGAACTCCTCCTCCGCGATATGGGCATCGCCCCCGTTCTCTCCGCGCTCATTCTCCTCTTCCGCGACCACGACGCGAACGGTGTCAGGGGCGTCAATCCGCGTGCTCCCCCACTCTCACCGTCCAACCTCATCAACCTTTATATACGCTCTCCCGATTTCACCGACATGTTCGGCCCCGAAGTGGAGAGGAAGTGGCAGAGGGCGTGGAGGGAGGCCCGGATTTTCGAAGCGGGCCCCGACCCGAATAGGAAGAAGTTCTACATCACGGTTCCCTACCCCTACGCGTCCGGCTCGCTCCACATAGGCCACGGGCGCACCTACACCATAGGGGACGTCATGGCCAGATACAAGAGGATGAGGGGCTACAACGTCCTCTTTCCCATGGCCTTCCACGTCACCGGAACTCCCGTTCTCGCCATAGCCGACTCAATAAGGAAGGGGGAGGAGAAGGTCGTAAAGCTCTACGAGGACTATCTCAGAATATACGAGGATGACGAGGAGAGGGTGAAGGAGCTCATATCCTCCTTCGTGGAGCCGGAGAACATAGCGAGGTACTTCGCGGAGAAGATTCAGAGGGACTTCGAGGAGATGGGCTACAGCATAGACTGGCGGAGGAAGTTCCACACCGCCGAGCCGATATACAATAAGTTCGTGGAGTGGCAGTTTAAAAAACTGAAGGACCTCGGGCTGATAAGGAAGGGGAGCTACCCCATCACCTACAGCCCCGCCGACGGGAACGCGGTGGGGGAGGACGATATAGAGGACGGCGACACGGACAAGGTCAGCGTGATGGAGTTCACGGCCATAAAGTTCCGGCTCGGCGACGAGTACCTTGTGGCGGCCACGCTCCGCCCCGAGACGATCTTCGGCGTGACGAACGTGTGGGTGAACCCCAAGGCGACTTACGTGCGCGTGAGGGTGGGCGACGAGGTGTGGATAATCTCCCGCGAGGCCGCTGAGAAGCTGAGGTATCAGAAGGAGGACGTTGAGGTACTGGGCGAACTCGCCGGCTCTGACCTTCTGGGCGCGGAGGTGGAGGAGCCCGTGGAGGGTCGGAAGGTCCCCGTGCTCCCCGGGGAGTTCGTTGACCCCGACAACGCGACCGGCGTCGTCTACTCCGTGCCGGCCCACGCGCCCTTTGACCACGCGGCCCTTCTGGACATGGCGAGGGAGGAGTTCGCCTCCAGGTACGGGATGCGCCCCGTGGAGATAGAGCCCATCAAGATCATAGACATAGAGGGGTGGGGCGACAACCCCGCGGGGGAGATATGCGAGAGGATGGGCATCACCTCCCAGGAGGACGCGGAGAAGCTGGAGGAGGCCACGAAGGAGATATACAGGGAGGAGTTCTACAAGGGGGTTCTGAACGAACGCTGCGGAAAATTCGCCGGCCTCCGGATAAGGGACATAAAGGACGAGGTGAAGGACTGGCTGAGGGATATGGGCAAGGCGGACACCTTCTACGAGACGTCGCGCAAGGCGGTGACGCGGAGCGGCAACAGGGTGATAGTGGCGGTTCTCAGGGACCAGTGGTTCATAGATTACACGCATCCGTGGTGGAAGGAGCGGGGCCATAGGGCGGTGGACCGCATGCTCTTCATCCCGGAGAAGTACAGGGACGTCATGCACGGCATCATCGACTGGCTCGCCATGCGCCCCTGCGCCCGCAGGAGGGGCTTGGGAACGCAGTTACCCTTCGAGCCCGGGTGGGTTATTGAATCTCTCAGCGACTCCACCATCTACATGGCCCTCTACACCGTGGCACACATAATACGGAGGGAGAACATCCCGCCGGAGTCGCTCACGGAGGAGGTGTTTGACCACGTGTTCCTCGGTAAGGGCGTTCCGGAGGAGATTTCAGAGAGGGCTGGCATTCCCGCGGAGGTCATCCGCGAGATGCGCCGCGAGTTCCTCTACTGGTATCCCAACGACCTTAGGAACACGAACCCTCCGCACCTCAGCAATCACCTGGCCTTCTTCATAATGCATCACACGGCGATATTCCCCGAGGAGCACTGGCCCGGTGGCATATCCATCGCCGGGCTGATGATACGCGAGGGGGCGAAGATCTCCAAGAGCAGGGGCAACGTCATCCCGCTCGCCCATGTCTCGTCGCGGTACGGCGTGGATCTGTTCCGCCTCTACTGCGTGGGCTCCGCGGATATGGAGAGCACCATGGACTGGCGGGAGAGCGACGTGAACGCCTTCCGGAGGCGTTTATCAAGGATGATAGACCTCGTGCGGCATGCCATAGATGCGGAGCCGCACCCCGTGGGGAGGATGGAGAGGTGGTTCCTATCGCGGTTTTACTCGCACCTGCGGGCGGCGGTGGACGGCTACGAGAGGATGCGCTTCAGGGATGTGGTGCTTCACATGATCTTCTACCTGCTGAACGATGTGAAGAGGTACGAGGAGAGGACCGGAAAAAGCGCCGTTGGCGTGATGGCGCACGTCTGGGAGGACTGGGTGAGGGCCATGGCGCCCATAATACCGCACACCTGCGAGGAGCTGTGGCACATGGCCCACGACACCTACGTCTCGGTTGAGGAGTTTCCGGTCGTCAGGGAGGACGCCATAGACCCGCTTCTGGAGAGGGAGGAGGAGTTCATAGATTCGCTGATAGAGGACATCAGGAACATACTGAACGTCACCGGAATAGAGCCGAGGGAGATATACATATACACGGCGGATGAGTGGAAGTACCTCGCTCTGGAGATCGCGGCGAGAACGGGTGATTTCGGAGCCGCCATGAAGGAGATGTCGCGCGAGATGCCTGAACGCGCAAAGGAAGCGGCGAAGTTCCTGAAGACGGTCTTCAAAGACCGGTTGCACGCCGGCTACGTGCCCGTGGACGAGGCCCGGGTGCTGGAGGAGGCGAGGGAGTACCTGTCCAGGGTGCTGGGCGCGGAGATCAGAATAAACCCGCCGGAGGACCCGGGCGGGAAGAGAAAGGTGGCCATGCCCACGCGCCCGGGGGTCTACGTGCTCTGATCCTCCATCCGCTTGCCCACGAAGTAGAAGTGTGCGAGGAGCGCGTCCAGCTGTATCCTCTCGTTTGCCCCCTCAACTATTCTGAACTCTATCTCGCCCGTCCTGTCTATGAGTTCCACCTTGTGCCTGTCGTCTATAGGCAGGTCGTAGATGGCGCGATGAACCTGCTTAACGATGTCCTCCGCCGAGAGGCCGAGTTCAACGATCATCCTGTCCAGAATGCTTCTGGCCTTCAGGAAGTCCCCTGAGAGGACGTGCTTGAGCATGCCGATGACCTCCTCCCTCTTCGCCACGCCCGTTGCCTGGTACACGGCGTCCTCGGTGATTTTGTCTGATATGGCGGCGGCCATCTGAAGGAAGTTTATGGCCTTTCTCATGTCTCCGGATGCCAGGTACGCTATGGCGTTGAGCGCCTCCTCGGTGACCTCGCGCCCCTCTTTTTCGGCTATGTGCCTCAGGCGGGCTTTGACGTCCTCATCCGTCAGCGCTCTGAATCTGAAAATTGCGCATCTGGACTGGATGGGGTCTATGATCTTGGAAGAGTAGTTGCAAGAGAGTATGAACCTGCACGTCCGGGAGAACTTCTCCATGGTCCTCCTCAGGGCCGCCTGCGCCTCGGAGGTGAGCGAGTCGGCCTCGTCCAGAAAGATTATCTTGAAGCCGACGTCGTTGGCGGGTGCTGTCCTCGCGTACTCCTTTATCTGCGTCCTCACCACGTCTATGCCCCTCTCGTCGCTCGCGTTGAGCTCGTGAAAACTCGCCTTCCAGTTATCCCCGAACAGTTCGCGGGCGAGGGCTATGGCACACGTTGTCTTTCCCGTTCCGGGCGGCCCGGCGAAGAGCATGTGGGGGATGTTGCGCGCTTTGACATAGGCCTTGAGCCGCTCCACGATGTCGGGCTGCCCCACGACGTCGTCCAGCGTGGCGGGCCTGTACTTCTCAACCCAGATGTCCTCCATTTCCCATCCCATCGCCCCATCGCGGTGTTTGGATAAAAAGGTTGTTCCGGAGAGCGGGTTGTATGGTTGTGCAAATGACAAAATGTATATATAGGTTTTGTGGTATATCTGTAACCGAGGAGATGCCTGATGGTGGCGGCGTGGAGCGGTATAGTTAAGGAAACACCCCAGCAGGTCTCTCAGAGGGCAAGGGCTGCGGCCATGGCACAGGGTCTGCAGGTGAAGCAGGATATACCCGGTCAGATATTCATGGCAGAGGGCGGACGGATATACAACACGCTGGTGCTTATATTGCTGGTGATTTTGTGCATATTCCTGATAGGGATACTGATTCTGCTGATATACTACTTTACAAGGCCGAAGGAATCATTCACCGTTCAAATACAGGCAGCGCCGAATGGAACATACGTCTCTGCAACCGCTAACGGTCCCAAGGCACAGGCCGCTCTGGGCAATTTCACGGCAGGTCTCAGTTTGGCGGAAGTTGGAGGGGCGCCTGCACCAACCATCTAATTTGACAAAACAACATTATTTTTTTATATTTTGCTATATAGACCACAGCAACCTTTAAATCTCCCCCCATCATGGGGGAGAACGAGCCGTGGTAGCTCAGCTGGGAGAGCGCCAGACTGAAGATCTGGAGGTCGCCGGTTCGATCCCGGCCCACGGCACCACCCTTCCGAAATTTTTATTTCCCCCGGCACGTTGTGTATCCCATGCGCGCCCTCTTCATAGGGAGGTTTCAGCCCTTCCACAACGGGCACATGGAGCTGGTGAAGAGCATAAAGGAGGAGTACGAGGCCGTCATAATAGGCATAGGGAGCGCGCAGTACTCCCACACCATAGACAACCCCTTCACCGCCGGGGAGAGGCATCTCATGATCTCGCGTGCGATGGCGGAAGCGGGCATACACAACTACTATTTGGTGCCCATTGAGGACCTGCACAGGAACGCCATATGGGTGCCCCACGTGGAGTCCATAGCGCCCCCCTTTGACGTTGTCTACGCGAACAACCCGCTTACGCGCCGCCTTTTTGAGGAGAGGGGCTACGAGGTGAAGAGGTACCCGCTTTACAGGAGACACGTTTACAGCGGGGCCGAGATACGCAGGAGAATCATGCACAACCTCCCGTGGGAGCATCTGGTACCCCCGGCGGTGGCGGCGACCATAAAGGAGATCGGCGGCGTGGAGCGTCTCAGGGACCTAATGTGGAAGGACGAGGAGGTCTGAGGGCAGGTCGGGCGTGGCACGCCCTTATGGAAATAGTTAAATATCTCAACGCCATTGAGCATTTAAGGTGGTCGGCGATGACGACGTTCTCCGTTGAGGAGTTTAGGAAAATGGCAGAGACGAAAACGACGGTATTCCCGACGCTCGGTGGGATTCTCATCATACTCGCCGGCGTTATGCTTCTCATAATATCGGCACAGCACTTCATAGTAAGCGTTTCACCCCAGAGCGCGACCGGTGAGCCCCTCAGGTCCGACGACCAGGTGTGGGCGGTTTGCGTCGGCACGCTCTTTACGCTCTTCTTCCTGATGAACGCCTTCGCAGGGTTCCTGGCGCTGAAAAGGAAGGACGCCATGAAGCCCATGCTCTCCGCTCTCATAGTGGGCACCATAGCACTTCTCCTTTCCGCCAGCATGAGCGTGGGCACGGTCTCGGCCATGCTGGGTTTGGACGAAAGCGTGGCTGCGCCACTCATGTACTTCTACGCCTTCGCCGCGCTCGCGGTGGCACTCGGCGGGATAATCCTGGGTGGTTTTGAAGGCCGACCGCTCTTCCGCATGCTGGGCCTCGGCCTGCCCATACTGAGCGGCGTTATGGCCCTGCTCTTCCTGATGCTGATACCGCAGGATCCATCAATAAGCGTGTTTTTGATACCCCTGACGTACACCTTCGGGGCCATAGGCATCGGTTTCATCGTGTACTCGCGCGGGGAGTTCCCCTGAACCCTCTTCTCTTTTCTAAAAACTATTTATGGTGCGAGCGTATTAGCCCAGACAGGAGGTGAAATGTTATGGAAGTCAGAAGACCTGTGATCAGGGTACCCCCTCCGGGTCCGCTTGCGCGGGAAATAGTGGAGAGGGACGCGAGGGTTATGGCCACAAGTACAAAGTTTCTGCCCATAGTGGCCGAGCGTGCCAATGGGATATGGGTAGAGGACGTTGACGGAAACGTTTACATGGATTTTGCCAGCGGGATAGGTGTGCTGAACACGGGCCATGTGCACCCGAAGGTCAGGAAAGCCGTGGAGGAGCAGATTCAGAAGCTCTGGCACTTCGCGGGGACGGACTTCTACTACGAGGCCCAGGTGAAACTCGCGGAGATGCTCGTGGAGATCACACCCGGCGACTTTGAGAAGAGGGTATTTTACACGAACAGCGGGGCTGAGAGCAACGAGGCCGCACTGAAACTTCTTCGCTGGTCCACCGGCAGGAAACTCTTCATAGCGTTCATAAGCGCCTTCCACGGCAGGACCATGGGCGCCCTCTCGCTCACGGCGAGCAAGCCCGTTCACAGGGGCCGCTTCTTCCCGACCATGCCAGGGGTGGAGCACGTGCCCTATCCGAATCCCTACCGCAACCCCTGGCATATTGATGGCTATGAAGAGCCGGATGAACTCGTGAACAGGGTCATAGAGTACATAGACGACTACCTGTTCCACACCTATGTACCGCCGGAGGAGGTGGCGGCCATAGTGGCCGAGCCCATCCAGGGCGAGGGTGGCTACATCGTTCCGCCCAGGGGTTTCTTCAGGGAGTTGAAAAAACTCGCGGACTCCTACGGCATAAAACTCGTGGACGACGAGGTGCAGGCGGGTTTCGGCAGAACGGGCAGATTCTTCGCCATAGAGCATTACGGCGTGGAGCCGGATGTCGTTTGCATAGCGAAGGCCATGGCGTCGGGCATACCCATGGGTGCCATAGTTTTCAGAAAGGACCTGGACTTCGGCGTGGAGGGCGCGCACAGCAACACCTACGGTGGAAATCTGGTGGCCGCTGCGGCGGCGATGGCCACCATTGAGGTGATAAAGGAGGAGAAGCTCGTGGAGAACGCCGCGAGGGTGGGTGAGCACCTCCACAGGAGGCTCAGGGAACTGCAGGAGAAGTACGAGGTCATAGGCGACGTGCGCGGCCTCGGCCTCATGCAGGCGGCGGAGTTCGTGAGGGACAGGAAGACGAAGGAGCACGCGGTGAAGGAAAGGGACAGGATCGCCGAGGAGGCATGGAAGCGCGGGTTGATCCTCCTCCCGTGCGGTAAGAGCGGCATACGCTTCATACCGCCCCTGATAATAAGGGAGGAGGAGGTGGACGTCGCGATGGAGATACTGGACGAGGCCATCAGGGCCTCCCTCTGACCCCTTTTTAAAATGCTTTAAAAATTTTTGAAGCGCACCTCAAATTTTAAATCGTCGGGGCTCGCTCACGGGCGTATGAGGCACCAACCGACTGCTTTTGCGCTTCCGAAGGGCAGAGTGGAGGAGTTCTTCCAGCGGATATCCTCGTGGGGCACGGTTTACGGTTCCACAGTGTGCGAGGGCAAGAGCGGGTTCTTTCCCGTGTCGCGGTGGCATGAGGTTCGTCTGGACGGCCCCCGTCCCTTCATACCTCCCAAAAAGCTGTTCTTCCCGCCGGAAATACCGCTCTTCTCGTTCCGACGTGGGAGGGCCGGATACGAGATAGAGGACCGGCTGGAGGAGATGCATGAAAAGCGCGTGCTGCTTGGCCTCCGTCTCTGCGATGCACGTGGCATCGCCCGGATGGACCTTTACCTGATGGGCGACGTGAAGGACCCCTACTACGTCAAAATGCGAGAGGACACGCTTCTAATAGGGGTCACCTGCACGACCGCTCACAGTTCATGCTTCTGCACCCTTTTCGGCGGCCTTGACCGGGGCGATGTGAACTACGACCTCTGGCTGACGGACGTGGGCGATGCTTACCTCGTTGAGGTCGGCAGCGAAAGGGGCTCTGCCCTCCTTGAAGGTGCGGATTTTCTGGAGGAGGCGAACGGCGCGCACATAACCGAGGCCGAGAGAAGGAGGAGATACGTTGAAGATGAGGTTAGAAGAAATCTGCCCGCATACGACCACGATGCGATTTTCCGCGCGTTTTCGGAATGCTACAACGATGCGCTGTGGGAGTGGTACGCAGAGCGATGCCTTGCCTGTGGCAAGTGCAACTTCATCTGCCCGACCTGTCACTGCTTTGACGTGTACGACGAGGTTGAATTCAATCTGAAGGAGGGCAGGAGGATGAGGAAATGGGACGCATGTCACCTCTATATGTTCGCCGCGGTTCACGGCCATAACTTCCGCGGTGAGAGATCCGCGAGGGTCAAATACAGGGTTTACGACAAGTTCTACTATCCTCGTGAGAGATACGGCGTGTTCACCTGCGTTGGATGCGGAAGGTGTTTTGAGACGTGTTCAGCGCGCATAGATCTTCGGGAGATCCTCAAGGAGGTGATGATGTGAACACGTACATCCCCGAGATGTGTGAGATAACCGGTGTGCGCCACGAGGCCCCGCTCGTCAAGACGTTCTTCATCGACTGGAAGGGGAAATACGAGCCGGGCCAGTTCGTGGAACTCTCCGTTCTCGGCTACGGGGAAGCACCCATCTCCATATCCTCCCGGTACGGCGAGCCCTTTGCCCTGACCGTGAGGGAGGTCGGGAGCGTCACCGGTGCGCTCCACAGGATGTCGGAGGGCGATTATGTGGGGATACGCGGCCCCTTTGGCAAGGGCTGGCCGATGAAGGCGGTCAGGGGCCGCAACCTGGTAATCGTGGCCGGCGGCATAGGGCTGGCCCCCCTGAGACCCGTTATAAAGGAAATACTCGCGAACAGAGACGATTACGGAAAGGTGATACTTCTTTACGGGGCCCGGAGCCCATGGGATATACTGTACAGAAGGGAGATGGGCGAGTGGCTCCCGCACATAAACGTGGAGGTCACCGTGGACAGGAGCGACGTGGACGCGGAGACCATGGACTGGGGCGCGTGGAAGGGAAAGGTTGGACTTGTCACCAGGCTTCTGGAGGAAACGGAGGTTCCTCTGGAGGATGCCTATGCCTTCGTCTGCGGTCCTCCCATAATGATGCGGTTCGTGGCGCGCGGTCTGATTGAAAAGGGATTCACGTCCCACAGAATTTACGTCTCGCTTGAACGGAACATGAAGTGCGGAATGGGCATGTGCGGGCACTGTCAGCTCTCCGGTCGCTACGTGTGCCTGGACGGGCCGGTCTTCCGGCTTGAGGAGGCGCTCAGGTTCATAGAGAAGCCAGAGGAGACAGCGGGGGTGATGGGATGATTCGCGCCGGCCTGATATCCTTTTCCTCCTGTGCGGGGTGTTTTGTGGAGTTCCTCAACATGGAGGAAGACCTCCTTGACCTTGTGAAGATAGTTGACGTGCGTGCATTTCCCATCGCGCTGGAGGAGAACGACTTTGAGAACCTGGATGTGCTCTTTGTGGAAGGGTGTCCAACCACGCCGTATCAACTGGAAGAGTTGCTGCATCTCAGGGAAAAGGCGAGGTACCTCGTGGCGCTGGGCACCTGCGCGTGCTACGGGGGCGTGTTCACCCTGATCAAGAACCACACTTTCAAGGACGCAGTGGACATGCAGTACGGCGGCACACCGCCCGTTGTCTCCATACCTCCGCAGGGCCTCAGTTACTACGTGAAGGTTGATTATCATCTGTACGGCTGTCCCTTTGAGCTTTCGGAGTTGAGGGCTCTCGTGACGGCCCTCGCCATGGGCAAGCCATACAGACAGCCGGAATACGATGTCTGCGCTGAATGCGTACTCAGGGACAACGACTGCCTTCTAAACAAAGGGGTGCCGTGCATGGGCCCAGTTATAAGGGGTGGCTGCAGGGCCAGGTGTCCCTCCAGCGGGCAGGCCTGCACCGGTTGCAGGGGCACGTATTCGGATGCGAACATAGACAGTCACAGGGCCATACTCCTTGAATGGGGGCTGACGCCAGAGGAAATAGACGAACTCTACGCCAAGTACGGGGGTGTTGAGAGATGAGGATAGAGATTCCCCACGTCACCAAGGTGGAGGGCCATGGCAACCTCATAATAGAGGTTGAGGGTGACACGATAAGGGACGTCAGGTTCGGCATCCACGAGGGCCCCCGCTACTTTGAGGCGCTTCTGGTGGGCAGGAAGGCCATGGAGGTCCCCGAGCTCGCCGGGAGGATATGCGGTATATGTACGGTCATTCATACCATCTGCGCCGCAAAGGCGGTGGAGAGGGCCGCTGGCTGGACCCCCGATGAGAAGCTTGAGAGGCTGAGGGACCTGCTAACCTACAGTTCTCACATACAGAGCCACGTGCTTCACCTCTATTTCTTAGCACTTCCGGACTACCTCGGAAAGGGAAGCGTCCTGGAGATGGTTGAGGAGTACGGGGATGAACTCAAAAGGGCCTTCGCCCTCAAGAAGGCGAGCAACGAGATGACCGAACTCATCGGCGGAAGAATGGTTCATCCCTGCACGGTGATTCCGGGGGCCATAACAAAGGAGATCACCGTTGAGACGCTGAAGGCCTACGAGAGGAGAATGGAGATGGTCGCGCGTGAGACGGAGGCAATGGCCCGCCTCTTCCTGGGCCTCCAGTATCCCGAGCACGAGACGCGGAACGACCTCCTGGCCCTCAGGGATGGGAAGAGCATACCCCTGCTGGACGGGGAGATAACTTCGCTGGACGGCCTCTCGTTCCCGCAGGGGGAGTACATCAGCAGGATAGAGGAGCGTGTGGTTCCACCGCACACGGCAAAGAGGTCCTACGTGAACGGCAGGCCGTTCTTCGTGGGTGCGCTGGCTCGCCTCGGCATAAATTCGGGATTCCTGCGCGAGGAGGCGAGGGCGCTCGCGGAGGAGTTCGGCATAGAATTTCCCTCCAGGAACACGTTCCTGAACAACGCCGCGCAGGCGCTGGAGTGCGTGCATTACGCCCATGTTGCCCTGGACCTCGTCCGGGAGATGATAGATAGTCGCTTCGAGTACATCCCGCCCTCGGAGGAGTTGAAGTTCAGGGACGGCGGCGAGGGTGTGGCGGTCGTGGAGGCACCGCGCGGGCTGCTCGTGCACCACTACAGGGTGGATAGGCGTGGCAGAGTGAGGTACGCCAACATAATCACGCCGACGGCGTTCAACTTCGCGCAGATAGAGGACGACCTGAGGACCTACCTCCCATCCGTGGGCGTGGGCGACGCGCTGAAGTTAGAGGCAGAAAAGCTTATCAGGGCCTATGACCCATGCATATCCTGCTCGGCCCACGTGGTGAGGGTTAAAGATGCATCTGACGAGGGAGGAAGAGAAGGCGCTTGAAGGTGAACTCGGCCCCGCGGTGAGGAAGGCCTACGAGATACTGGTGGCCCTCGGCGATATGTTCGGCGCGGAGCGTCTAATACCCATCAGCGGGGCGCACATATCAGGGCTTTCCTACAGGACGCTGGGCGACCACGGCGTGCATTTCATAAAAACCCTCTCCGGGGCGCGGTTCCGTGTGCCCACAACCATAAACCCCATCGGATTTGACGTGTGCAGATGGCGCGAGATGTCCATATCTGACGAGTTCTACGAGAAGCAAACGGAGGTTCTGGACATATTCAGACGCATGGGAGCGAATCCGGTGTGCACGTGCACCCCCTATCACATCCACGCCCCGCGCCGCGGAGAGCACCTCGCCTATGCGGAGTCCTCTGCGGTCGTTTACGCGAACTCCATTCTGGGGGCGATGACGAACAGGGAGGGTGGCCCTTCCGCCCTCGCGGCGGCCATAGCCGGTAAGACCCCTCTGTACGGCATGCAGGTTCCCGAGAACAGGAAGGCGAGATGTCGCGTTGAGGTTCTCTTCACTCCGAACCACGCGAGATGCTCCGCCCTCGGTCTCTATCTGGGGGCCACGCTTGGCGATGCCATACCCATAATTGCCTTTCCGGAGAGACCGGATGAGACGTGCCTCAAGCTCATGGGGGCGGCCATGGCAGCATCCGGCTCCGTCCCCATGTTTCACGTGGAGGGCGTGACCCCTGAGTGGAAGGAGGCCGGTGAGGGCGAGGAGCGCATGGCGGTGGGTGTGGAGGACGTGGAGGGGTATATTGAATCGTCCCTGCCGCCGGAGGTGGACGCCGTGGTCATCGGGTGTCCCCATCTCTCGCCGGGAGAACTCGCCGCTCTCAGCCGCATCCTTCCCCCGAAGGTTCGCCTCCCGCTCTTCGTGTTCACATCAAGGTGGGCACTTGAGAGCGCGAGGGACGCGGTCAGGGAGATGGAGATGAAGGGTGCGAGGGTGTACGCGGACACGTGCATGGTGGTGAGCCCCTTCCTCTCGCCCTACCGAAGGATACTGACCAACTCCGGCAAGGCCTACAATTACCTGAGAATGCGCAAGTTCGGAGGTCATGATGTATGGATTGCGGACGCGGAGACGATAGCCCGATATCTGTCCTGAAGGGTCGCGGGTGGGGCGCGACCGTGGAGGGGGTGGTCGTTAAGTGCGGCAGCCCCGTATCCTTCCTCGGCGATGTCTCGCCCGCAGAGGGGCGCGTGGTGGAGGGGGAGTGTGCGGGCCTTGAGATAGCGGGCCGCGTCTTTGTATTCCCGTCCGGTAAAGGGAGCACGGTCGGCTCTTACTCGGTTTACGGTCTGCGATACCACGGCAGGGCGCCCCTCGCCATGGTGACGGAGCGACCGGACCCCGTGGTGCTCGTGGGAGCGGTCATGGCCGATATACCTGTGGTTTACGGCATACCCAACGAACTGCTGCGCGATGGGGACAAAGTGCGCGTTCGTGGGAGCGAAGGACTCGTTGAGATTCCGGGCGTGAAGACCATAGATGTGGCAACAGCGTGTCTCTGGGACGGAACCCACATCCTCCTGCTCAGGAGAAGAGACGACGCGCCTTCCTTCCCCGGCAGGTGGTCCGCGGTGTCCGGCATCGTTGAGGAGGGGGAAACACCCCTGGAAACGGCCATCCGCGAAGTGAGGGAGGAGACGGGTATTTCTCTCAACCCCGCCGATATGATACGGGAGGGAACGCCCGTAATGGTGAGGGAGCGCGACGTGATATGGAGGGTTCACCCTTTCCTTTTCAAAGCAGCCGGACAGGAGGTCATACTGGACTGGGAAAACGCGGATTTCAGATGGGTGTCCGTGGAGGACCTCTCCGGTATGCCCCTCGTACCGATGCTTCTGGATGTCGTCAGAGGGCTGACAGGATCTCGTCAACCTCCTTCTCAAGCATCCGGAACTCGCTCTCCTTGACGGCGTCCGGATGCACGGGCAACAGCATGATCCCCTCCTCTATGGCTATGAGGTCCTTGAGCGACTGAATGAACCTGAGGACCACGAGGAAACTGTTGTTCGTGATCAGGAACTCTATGCCGTCCAGAACGATCACCTTCCCTCCGCGGTTGAGGAACCTGTCTATCTCTATGCTTATCTTCTCAAGGTCCTTGGGCCGGATGGTGTTCTGCTTCCTCGCGTTGGAAAGCCAGAATATCTTAACGTCACTGGGAAGGGAGTGCTTCTTGACCAGGCGCTTCGGGTACTCCCTCGTGATTATCATCCCCTCTTTACCGCTCTCAACGAGTTTCTTGAATAGTTCGTACGTCTTCCTGCCCTTCTCCTCCAGTATGAGGTATATGCCGCCCATGCTCTCCAAGTCATCCAGCGTCTCTGCGCTTGCCGGGACCTTCTCCTCCGCCGACTCCTCAACCTCCACTCTCTTTCCCTCCTCCGCCCTGCCCTCTTCCACGGATTTTTTCTCAGTCACTGGTGAAGGTGAACCCTCCTGTGGCACGGCCTCTGGCGCGGTGGTCTCTTCCTTCTCTTCCACGGCCTCCCCGGGCGGAAGGATCGGGGCGCCGCACGCTCCGCAGAACTCATCGCCCTCATCCAGAAGGGCGCCGCAGAGGGAACATGCGGGCCCCTCGTCCGTGGATATGGGCGGGAATCCCCTTCTGTGCGACTCTATGTACATCAGTATGGAGCGCACCATGTGGCGCGGGTATCCCGTGATGCGCTCCAACTCCTCCATGCTCATGTCCATGAATCCCGCTATGCTGACGTATCCCTCCTCAAATATGGCCGCGGCTATGGGTGGGGTTATGTGCGGGAACGTCGTGAGCGCCTTTATCACCTGCTCCCTGTACATGGGGGTTATGCCTATGGTGACGTCCCACTCGCCGATGCCCCACTCCACGATGTACGCCTCTTCTATCTCATCGGAGTACGATATGTCCAGGGCCCGAACCCTTTCAGCGAGGGTCTTTTCGTGCTTTTTGACGATCTCAGAGACCTCCTCCGGGGCGGATATGGTCACCGTTATGAGGTCCCTGTAATCCATCTCAACGTCCTTGCGCATAGAGGCGATCCTCCGCGCGACCTCTGCAACCAGGCCGAGTTCCCTCTCCTCGTCGCTCACCTTCAGGGGAACGTAGAATTTGCCGTAAGGCGTGTCTATTTCGTGGTATCCCTCCGGCACCTTCTCCCTTATTTCCACCATGTCGGAGGTGATCCTTATCTCCAGCCCCTCTATGCCCAGCACGTAGCGGCCCGCCTCGATCTCCCTCTTGATCTTCTTTGGGTCGCCCATCCTGAGAAGTATGGACAGCTTTGGAATCCACTGTCTGTAGACCATCCCGACGGCGTCCTTCTTGGGTATGATGTCGTACGTGATCTCATCCCACTCATCCGTCACGTCCAGCGTTATGACGTTGCAGAGGTTCTGTATGAGCCCCCTGTATTTCAGGAGTATATCCTCCTTTCCCTCCTTTGGTATGACCACGAGCCTTTTCATGGGCGTTCTCAGGGGGATACTGTTGTTTGCCCGTGTCCTGCGAATCTCGCGGGCTATTGAGAGTATTTCCCTCACGTGGCGGAGATTCTCCTCGTCTCTCATGCGGGTGTCGGTCTCAAACCTGAAATGGGCCATACCGACCCGCGCGGCGATCTCCGAGGCCACCGACGGGAAAAAGGGCCGGGCCATAAGCGCCAACCCCTCCAGCACGTAAGAGGGCACCGGCCCCTTCCTTATAGCGCGCAGATACCACCTTGATACCGTGCCCGTGAGGACATCCACCAGTATGTCAAATGCCCTGTTGACCCTGCCAGCCTCCATGGCCCTGGCGTACTTCTCCTTCTCCCCTTCCATCACGGTGCCGATCCACTCCGGGTACACGATGTCCTCGGTTATGCCGTAGGCGCGCGAGTATTCCAGAACGCTCAGGAGTTTCTTCCTTATACGGGCGGCCTTTTTGATGTCCTCATCGCGCACGCCCCCACGGCCTTTGAGGACGAGGGCCGCCCTGATAACCTCGGGCTCGGCGTCCGCCTCCGGAACGCGCCTGGGGGGCACCATCAGGTGTTTACCGGAGGGGGGCGTGTGAAACGCCGATATTGATGAATGGATTGGGAGGAGCGAGTCGTATATGTCCTGAGGGGTGTGGATGTAGACGTACCCGTCCGCCATCGCCTCTGCGATTTCACCGGCCGGTATGAATCGCTCCGCGTACCTGTGATCCCGCTTCAGGGCTATGCCACAGGAGGGGCACCTGTCCACGTTCATGTTCGTCGTGTTGAAGCCGCATCTCGTGCACCGTTTCAGGTGCGCCCTGTGCTCGCCCCTGATTTTGGGGGAGGCCAAGAGCAGGGGGTACGGGTAATGGATAAAACCCTCACCCGTCCGCAGATAATATCCCTCAACATTTTCAATTTTAAGTTTGCCTCCGCACCTGGGGCATTTCAAGACAACGCCGTCCACCTCTCTGTGGTATATCACCTTGGCGGATTTCACAGAAGAGTTTTCCCCCACGATCATCTCATCGTGGATGCTGACAGCAGGTGCCAGGAGGCGTGGCCTACCCCTTCCGCTGTAAACGCGGTCGTGCTCCAGCAGTTCCTTCCCGGTCGCGACGGAATACGTATCTCCGTGAAGAACCATCTCCTTGAGCAGGATGTCCTTCAGATAGCGCGGAACGTACCACTTCTCCCGACCCTCCTCGTACACGAGGAACTCCTCATCCGGGTCCACAGCCACACCCGCTGCGTTCTTTGCCTTCTCCCTCGTGCCCTCAACGAGGATGAACCGCCGCGTGTTCAGCGGGAATTTGGCGACCACGACGGTTACCTTGCCCCTCTCCCGCTTTGCATCGTGCCCGTCAACGACTCTCTTGCATTTCCTGCAGTAGAGGCCCGGGTGCTTTTCCTGAACGGCCTTTCCGCTGTAGTGAAGTTTGCCGAAGACCGTACCGGCCTTTTCCGGGTCGGGAAGAAGTATGGGCAGGTCAACGCCCATGCTCTTCAGCAGTTCAACGAAATCCTCCGACACCTCTCCCTCCGCGCCTGCCCTTATACCGATGCCCCTCGCGCTCATACCCCTCATGGACCTCCAGCGCGTTATGACATCCACGTAGACCATCTTGTAGGCGGAAACGCCGTCATTTCCAGGGGCCACGAGAGTGAAGGCCGTCGTCACGTCGCTCACCTCAACCAATATCCGTAATGCCCCTTATATATGTGTCGCAGAGAACTATGATAAAGTAAAAATAGTGCCACGGGACTAAACCGACCATGCGGAGTGTGAAGGTTGAGGATGTGCTCCGGGGCGGATATGAAGGTGAGCGTGTGCTCCTCCGGGGCTGGGTTTATCGCAGGAGAAAGACGGGAGGCGTGGCGTTCGTCGTCCTTCGTGACTCCTCGGGCATCCTGCAGTGCGTGGCGGAGAGGGAGCGCGGTGAGGTGTATGACATAGCGAAAAAGGTGCGGATAGAGAGTTCCGTGGAGGTGTGCGGTACCGTGAGACGCGAGGATAAGGCGCCCGGTGGATACGAGGTTTTGCTGGACGATATCCGCGTGGTGCACATGGCCGAGGCGTTTCCCATAAACAGGTACAAGAGCGAGGAGTATCTCTTGGACAACAGGCATCTCTGGCTCAGGAGCAGGGAGATGACCGCGGTTATGAAGATCAGGTCCACGGTCTTCGGGGCCATCCACGAGTTCTTCAGGGAGAACGGCTACTACGAGGTTCAGGCCCCCATGTTCGTGGGCAGTGCGGTGGAGGGGGGCTCCACGCTCTTTGAGGTGCCCTACTTTGATAAGAAGGCCTATCTCACTCAGAGCGCTCAGTTCTACTTGGAGGCGTTCATTTATTCGCTTGAGAAGGTTTACACAGTGGCCCCGAGTTTTCGGGCGGAGAAGTCCAGGACCAGGCGCCACCTCACGGAGTTCTGGCACGCGGAGGCGGAAGTGGCGTGGTATGGCAACGAGGATATGATGAAAGATGAGGAGCTCTTGATGGAGCACATCGTGAGGAGGGTGCTGGCCGAGAGGAAAAGTGAACTGGAGTATCTGGGCCGCGACCTTGACCGTCTCAGGGCCGTTGAGGCACCCTTTGAAAGGATGAGATACGAGAGACTCATAGAGATGGCGCGGGACATCGGCGTGGAGATATCTTACGGAGATGACCTCGGCGCGGACGAGGAAAGGGCCATAACCAAGGAGTTTGAGAAGCCGGTATTCGTAACTCACTACCCCTCGGAGACGAAACCCTTCTACCACCGTCCAGACCCGGAGAACCCTTCGGTCGTGCTCTGTCACGACCTGCTGGCGCCGGAGGGCTACGGCGAGATCATAGGCGGGGGGGAGAGGATATGGAAACTGGATGTTCTTCTGCAGAGGATACGCAGTTACGGTCTGAATCCCGACGATTACAGCATGTACATAGACCTGAGAAGGTACGGCAGCGTGCCCCACGCCGGCTTTGGGCTGGGCGTTGACAGGGCGGTCATGTGGATCGCAGGGCTGGACCACATAAACAAGGCGATAGCGTTCCCGCGCACGATACGCCGTCTGAGACCGTGAAAAATAGGAGGGGGGAAGTCCTATCTCAGGCCTGCGTGGCCTCCTCGGCTCCCTCCGACGGGGAGAAGCCCTCCTCGTAGAGTTTCCTGGCGAAGTGGCACGCCACCATGTGTCCCTCTGCCACCTCCACGAGTTCCGGCTCCTTCACGTCGCAGATGCCCTTCTCCATGTAGGGACACCTTGGATGGAACCTGCAGCCCGGCGGGAGGTTTATGGGGCTCGGCAGTTCGCCCTTGATCTGAACCCTGCCGTGCTTGTGGTCGGGGTCCGGCACGGGCACAGCCGTTATGAGGGCGCGCGTGTACGGATGTGATGGGTTGAAGACCACGTTGTCCGACTCGCCGATCTCCACGATCTTACCCAGGTACATGACGGCCATCCTGTCGCTCATGTACCTGGCCACGGCTATGTCGTGCGTGATGAATATGTAGGGCAGGTGATACTTCTCCCGCAGGTCCAGCATCAGGTTCATGACGCCGGACCTTATGGACACGTCGAGCATGGAGACGGGCTCGTCCGCAACTATGAACTGCGGCTTGAGAACGAGTGCTCTGGCTATGGCCACGCGCTGCCTCTGTCCGCCCGACAGTTCGTGGGGGAACCTGTCAAGGTACTCCTCTGCGGGCTTCAACTCGGCGTCTTCCAGCGCCTGTATGACCATCTCCAGCTTCTCATCGTAGGTGTCCCCTATGCCGTGTATCAGCAGTGGCTCCATGACGGTCTGCATCACGGTAAACCTCGGGTTCAGCGATTCGTAGGGGTCCTGGAAGATCATCTGGACATGCCGTCTGAAGGCCTTCAGCGCCTTGCCCTGAAGTTTCGCGACGTCCACACCGTGGAAGTATATGTGACCGGATGTGGGGGTCTCAAGGCGCGTGACAAGTCGGCCGGTTGTGGTCTTTCCGCATCCGGACTCGCCCACCAGACCTAATATTTCACCCTTCCTTATATCGAAGGATATCCCGTCCACGGCCTTCACGTACAGTATCGGTCTTCGGGCGAGGACCTCTTTAAAACTCCTCTTTATCTCAAAGAGTTTGCGGAGGTCCCGCACCTGCAGGACGACCTCGTCCCTAATTTCAACGTTCTCGTCGGTCATTATGCACCACCTCCCTGGCCGGCGCCGAATAGTTCCTCGGTGTAATGGCACCGCGAGTAGTGCCCGTCGCCCACCTTTATGAGTTCTGGCTCGTCCTCCAGACATCTCTCGCGGGCGTAGGGACACCTGGGGTGGAACCTGCAACCCCTCGGCGGTGAGATCAGGTCCGGGGGCGAGCCGGGTATCGCTTTGAGCCTCTTTTTCTTGTCCCCCTTTATGCTGGGGAAGGCGCCAAGAAGCGCCTCGGTGTATGGATGCGCAGTTTCCTTGAATATCTGCCTCGTCGTCCCCATCTCAACGATCTGCCCGGCGTACATCACGGCCATCTTGTCGGAGAGTTCCGCCACCACCGAGACGTCGTGTGTTATAAGGAGCATCGCGGTCTTCGTCTCCTCCTGTATCCTTTTCATTTCACCCAGTATCCTGTCCTGTGTGATGACGTCCAGCGCGGTGGTGGGCTCGTCCGCTATTATGAGGCTGGGGTTGAGGGCGAGCGCCATAGCTATGATGGCCCTCTGCTTCATGCCTCCGCTGTACTCGTGCGGGTAGTTCATAATCCTGTCCTTCGGTATGCCCACGAGGTCATAGAGTTCCTCTATGCGCTTCCAGATTTCCTGCTCGGACATATCGGGATAGTGAACCCTTATCGCCTCGGCTATCTGGTCGCCAACCTTGTACACGGGGTTGAAGGCGTTCATAGCGCCCTGGAAGATCATGGATATCTCCTTCCAGCGGACCTTTCTTATGTTCTCGTTGAAGGGATCTATCGTGCCGTCCTCCTTCACGCTGTCCCTGAGGATGCTCCTTCCCTTGAGGCGCACATCGCCTCCCTTCACGTGCGCGTTGTAGGGGAGTATCTGAAGTATTGAAAAGGCGGTTGTGGTCTTTCCGCATCCGGACTCGCCCACGAGGCCCAGCGTTTCGCCCTTCCCGATGGTGAAACTCACGTTGTCCACCGCGTGGACCCATCCTCTGTGCGTCTTGAAGTGAACGATCAGGTTTTCCAGTTCCAGCAAGGGTGCTGCCATCTTTTTCACCTCCTTCTGAGTTTGGGATTCACTATCTCATCGAATCCTCTTCCCACCAGGTAGAAGCCCAGCGATAGCAGTGTTATGGCGAGTCCGGGCGGCAGGAGCCACCACCATATGAAGACGCCGCCTCCGCCTGTTCTCGTGTTGCTCAGTATCTGGCCCCAAGAAATGTAGTTGGGGTCGGCCCTGACGAATCCGAGGTAGCTGAGGCCCGCCTCTGCCAGAATCGCACCCGTCACGCCGAAGGAGAGGTACAGGAAAGTCAGGGGGAGCACGTTGGGGAACAGGTGCCTCACTATGATGCGCCCATCGCTCGCCCCCGCAATCCTCGCCGCATCCACGAAGGGCCTCGCCTTCAGGGAAAGCGTCTGCGCTCTGATGACCCTTGCGATTCCAGCCCAGCCGAGTATGGACAGGACGAGTATTATCGTCTGGAGACCGCTTATGTTGTACTGGCTGAAGATCTCGAACAGTATAAGTATTATCGGTAGCCCCGGGAGAACGAGGAGTATGTCCACGATCCTCATTATGACGGTGTCCGTGAGACCGCCGTAATATCCGGATATGAGACCTATGAAGGTGCCTATGAGGACCGACACAACGGCCGATATTATTCCTATTAGGAACGCTATGCGTGTGCCCCATATGAGTTGCGATAGAATATCGTGGCCCTGGTCATCCGTTCCGAGCCAGTACGTGTTGCCAGAGGGGTATGTGCCCGGTGGCAGGGGCGTAATCCTGTCTCCCTTCATCTGGAATATCGTGACTTTTTTCTCCGCTCTGTCGTAAGACAGACCATACAGCTGATATAACCCGAGTTGCTGATTGTATTTGGCGCCATCGAGGCTGCCTATGTACTGGAAATACTCTGTTCTCATGACCTTAACAGCACCGGTCTTCGGGTTCTTTATTAGCAATCCACCGACAACGTCCTTTTCACCTTCTTCCCTGGCTATGAAGTACTTGTATATTGTTCCGTCCTTTGCCCAGCCAAAGAGCTCATCTTTCAGCTGATGGAACACAAACACATCCCTCAACTCCATGGGGAACCTGTAGTCCCTGGTCTGTGTCTCGTTTATCTCACCGCCTATCTCCTTCTGCTCCACGTATCTCACGTATCCGGTCCCGTCCTTGTTGTAGGCGAAGTATATGGAGAATATTCCATAACCTTTGAGCACCTTCGGGGTTCCCACGGGCTCAGCGCCCGGTACTGTGCTTTCGCCTATTACCACGTCTCTATCGGCACCGAAATTTGCAGGGTTTATTATGAACAATCCGTATCTACCATCTTCTGTCTCCCCCACGGCGTACACGTATTGAGGAATGGCACCTAAGGAGGCTGTCACGCCCAGACCCGTTATGCGGTATCCCGTAATCCAGTGGTACGTGGGTTCGGCCAGCACCTTGTCGGTCATGGTTCTCCTCAGGGACTGGCCAACTGCCATCACGCTGTAGTTATCCAGAGGTATGTAGATGTAGCAGTACCTCTCATGGTCCTTCAGATATGGGTTGAAGAAGACCAGCGCCTCGGATATGATGCTGCTGCTGCTGAACCTGTATTCAGCGATCTGTTTAACAACGTTGAGGGAACCCTCAACGGGCGAGGTCACGTATCTGAACCCGTACAGATAGAAGGTGTTGTTGTCACCGAAGGCGATGAGCCGCCATGGCTCCACCCTGTAGCCCACTATGCCCACGCGGGTTATCTGGTGTGCGGCGGAATCGCTATCGCCCCTTGACAGTATATCCGCAACCACCCACGTTGGGGTGATGTCCAGTTGCTCGGAATAGACGATCTTCTCCTCTGTGGTGTTGGCCGTGAGCTTCCCAACGTCAATTATCACTATGTTGTTGCCGGCTGCAACGGCAACGAGCCCGTTGTATTTTCTATCTCCTATGAAGTTGTTGTTCTCGTCCTGCCCCTGGGCGACGTAGTCAAACGCGTGGATGTTGCCGTACGCGGAGAGGTCCACGGTGTATATTGTGGAGTCCTCATCGTAGGGGGTTACCTGGTAGGACATTGTCAGATTTGTCGTCTCGTTTGCCGTCTGATTGGCGCCGCCCGTTATGGATTTTGGCTCTCTGAGCCAGCGGAAGTACAGGGTGGAGCCCTTTGAATAGACCATCCATGAACCGCCCTCTGCGTTGATGACGGGCGGTGTGGTGGGGAAGACCTTCACTATATCGGCATCCGCAACGGTGCTGTATTCCACGGCACCGTAGGTATCAATTTCAGGTGCCCTGAAACTGGGTTCAAATTGTGCGAAGATCGGGGCGCCCACTGCCATGACGGCGAAGGCGATTATGATCACCAGACCGGCAACTCCGAGGCGATTCTCCTTGTAAAGGTTCCAGTTCCTCTTAACTGTCCGCTTAATGTTCTTAAGCGTTTCCTGCATTTTTGTGCTGACCATATCTCATCACCTCCTCAGTGGACCCGCACCCGCGGGTCGAGGAATCCGTAGAGTATATCGGCTATCAGGTTTCCGAGTATAACAAGCACGGCAATTATGAACAGCGATGCGCCGGCAAGGAAGTAGTCCTTTTGCAAAAGGGCGTTTATGTAGTAGAAACCAACTCCCTGATAGCTGAACACCTGCTCCAGGATGACCGCACCACCCACGGAGAAGCCCAGCGCTATCACGAAGGATGTGACTATGGGTAGGAGGGCATTTCTGCGCGCATGCTTTTTCATAACGACCTTCTCCGGCAGGCCCTTGGCTATGGCGGTGGTGATGTAATCCTCGTTGAGCGTGTCCAGCATCGCGGTCCTCATGAGGAGAGTGGTTCCCGCGAAGGATATGAGGAGCAGGACTATCAGCGGAAGCGCCATGTGCCACAGGATATCAAGGGCCGGGTAGTAGAAGGCATTTGGGTCAAACCCGTAGTAGGCCAGTGTTCCGCGGCCTGTCAGTCTACCGGACGAGAAGCCGCCCAGCGGGAACCATCCCAGCGCATAGGCGAATATGTAGAGGAGGACGAGACCCGTCCAGAAGGAGGGCATGTTGTAGAAGAACAAACTGGAGACCACGGTGATGGCGTCCACCTTCCCCCCTCTCCTCCAGGCGATGTATGTGCCGAGTTTTATACCTATGAGGTATGCCAGCATGGTGGCGGTGCCGAAAAGCAGGAGAGTTCTCGGAATGGTCTCCGCCATGATGTCCCTCACAGGTCTGCCTGTCATTGTGGACCTGCCGAAGTTGAAGGTGAACATGCTCATGAGATAACCGACGTATCTCTTGTACCACGGCCTGTAGTTCGTGTACGTTATTGTGGTGGGGAGGTTGGGCAACTCCTGGGGAACGACATCCGTGTCAAGCACCTCCACCACGGGGTAAGCGCCCGACACGCTAATGGAGGAAATCTCCTCCTGGACCGCGTTTTCCACGGCGGTCTTCACGGGTGCCAGTTCTGGCATAACAGTCAGGAACATGATCATATATCTGTACGGGACTATGCCCATCTCCTGCACCGATTTGCCGTGCTGCACGGCTGCAGTCGTCTTGAACTCATTCTCACCCACTATGTGCTTCATGTGCCACCCCTCTTGGACGCTGGGCGTGAAGGATGCGTAGTACTTGAAGTTGGGCGTGCATGTGACGGTCACGGTCTTGGATATGTGAACCGTGCGAACAACCTCGTTTGTGGAAATGTCGTAGTAATTAACGGTGGCGTTTATTACAAGGCTGAAGGTCACGTTGGTGAGTTCGCCTAGGTTCCACGAGGTGAAGACGCCGTGCACGTTGCCCAGGTCAAAGTATCTGGTTATGTAAACGGACCGCACCGCGGACACGTTGTACTCGTTCACCCTAGCCGTGCCTATGGTTGTGAACTCAACGCTCAGCGGTAGCGGCGGTTTAACCTCCACCTCGGTTGAGTTGAATATGTCCTCTCCTATTTTGCTGTAAAGGGGTGAGTCCTCTATGTACGTGAAATCCGTTCCATTTGCCGGGTTCAGAGTTATGTTGTACACGTCCTCCAGGCCCATGCCCACGGCCAGGTTTATTATGTCTCCCTGGGTGAAGTTGGGGTTACCGTAGAAGGCATCGGTCGGGTCCCCCGGCAGGAGCTCAAAAAGAGCCCATGTGGCCGAGGTGACCACGAACAGCGTCACTATCGCGAGCATGAACCTTTTCACGAGGTATTCCGATAACCCTGCCATATTCTCCACACTCCCTTTCAGGTGCTGTGGAGTTATATCACAGAACGGTATTTAACTATTTCGCAGTTTCACCTCCGCCTGCCCGTTGTCTGACGAACCCCAGCGACTCTCTCACTGGAGTTCAAAGAAATCAATCTCCGGAAAGCGCTTCAAGTACTCCATGCGCTCTCTTCTGAGGCTCTCCATCATGCGGGAGTAGTGAACAGCATCGTATACGTTGTAGGGGTCAAACCTATCAAGTTCAACACCCTCGGCACGCGATGGGACCATATAACCCACGTTGCCGTCGTATTTCCACTCCACCTCCCCGCGGAGAATGGCCTTTATCATGGCGAACGTGTCCTCCGGCCTTATCTTCACGCCGTCGGGCCCGCCAACGTAGCCGGTGTTGAGTATGTAAACCTCCACGCGGGGGTTGCGTTTCAGTATCTCCCTGAAGCGCATTCCGTTCTTCCACGGCCGGTCCACGATGAAGGGGTCAAAGCCGACCACGCGCACCGGTTTTCCGATCTCGCTCCTGTCCATCGTACCCGCCGAGGTTTTCGTGCTCTCGCCCAGCATAAAGAAGGTGGCAGCCTGCTCGGGGCTGACGAACTTCCCGGCGATCGGTATGTCGTATCTGCGGGTGTTGAAGAAGATGACATCCGTCCTCTTCAGGTCTATGCCCTCACCCGTGTTCGGGATCCTCCTGCGGTTTATAACTGCCCTGCCGTTGGGGCAGAAGTCCACGTCGTCGAAATCAAGATCGCCGTCCTTCACGGGCACGTTCTCCACTATGGCGTCCTCCGCCACGCACGCCCTCAGCAGTTCGGGCTGGGAGGTCACGTTGTCCGTCTTCACGTAGAAGTTCCTCTCCGTCCCCGCTCCGAAGGTGCTCTCATCCCAGAGGTTTATGTCGTCCTGAAGTATCTCCACCCCCTCGGGAGGGGTGAGGCCGTGGTCGGAGACCGTTATGGTGGTCTTCCCGGTTCCGCTCAACCCGAATATGAGGGCGCCCTTCTCCACGAGCTTTCCGTCCACGAGAACCCGGTAAACCTTACTTCCCGCATGGAGGCCGAGCCCAGTTCGCTCCTCCCTCTGGAGGTGCATGGCCAGGCGGAGCAGAGACATTTTGCTCTCACCGTAATAGTCGGTGCCGAGTATGTACGTGACTCGCTCCACGGGGTCCACATACACGCGGCGCTCCGGCCACTCCGGAACGGCGATGACCCTCAATCGCGGCTCTTCAACCTCCCCGGGAAAGAGGTTTCTGTGGAGCATAAGGGCCAGGCGCGCGTAGCGCGCCGTCACGGCGTATATGAACGGTATGCGCCTTGAGGGGTTCTTGCCTATCCACCCTGTCTGCACGATGAGGTCCTTTCCCCTCAGGTACTCCCTGACCTCTTTTATAGTGGAAAGGTATCTTCCCCTCCCCTCCTCCGGGAGGGCGTTTACATCGCTAACCGTCTCTCTCACGCTCCTCGCGGTGATGCGCGTGTGGTACACGGGAATGCCGTATCTGTTGGGCACCTCGTCTTCTCTGGCCATAGCCCGCAGTTCCGCGTCGGGCAGGTTTTTCAGGTGCCTCGCGGAGGCAACCGCGTCGTCGTAGATGTTCCGGGATGCGTCCATGCTGACCACCGAGGGCGGGGAAACCGACGGGAGGCAATATAAAAATTTCGTGAGCGCGTTCGCCCTTGAAGGGTTTTTAACTTAGATGTGATGCAAAGTAATATATGTGATTACCACGATATGGAAATTGGATGGATATCTCCAGATTAATGGAAGTCGTCGGAAAAGAAGGCGATGATGACCTGAGAGATGTGGTTGATAAATTTAAAAAATCCCTTGTGTTAATATTGTGCAGCATGGCGATTTTGATTTTATTTATGTCTATAATTATTTTGGTTATAATGTTATATGGCGATGTAGATATATTAATTTTATTAACAATATGTGTTTTGGCAACAGCCATCTCCTCCCCCATGGCATTATATTCTGTCATTTTGCTGAATCGTCTGGGGAAGGAGTACGTGGACGTCACGAAAAGGAGATGGGCTATCTGGCCCCTCCCGGTGGCATTTGATACGAAAATAATAAAACTGCTCTCAGTAATAATCTCGGTTGAGGTGTTTGCAGTCACCTTTTTCATCGGCATCTACGCTCAAAAGATATTTATAATACTGATATCCTTTTTAATTCTCGTTGCAGGTTCGCTTTTTCCTTTTGTCGGCAGAACATCAAATCTATTCATCGCGCGGAGGGTGAGAATGGATGTGGACAGGGTCGCCGACGCGCTGACAGCCGAACTTAAAGCGGAGAAAAAATCGCTGTACGCCCTGGGTGCCAGGTCATACGTTTTGAAAAAGGACGGTGTGAATATATGGATTGTCAAAGATGCAAAGGGCGACCACACCGTTATACGGCTATATGGAATCGGGGATAAAAATCCAGAGGCCACAACGGACATCATGAACAAAATAGACAACGCTCTCAGCCGAACATGAAACAGGGCCATCGGAAGTTTAATATCTCCCGGGGCATACCATGTTAGCCCGGAGGTGCGCACATGAAGGAAATTTTGCAGTCGCTGGTTGACAGGGCGAATCGGAAAATCGCGGAGGATGAGAAGTTGAAAAAACACCTTGCAGGCATATCCCGCGTGGTGTGCATTCGATTCACGGACGACGGCTCCTACCACTTCAGGGTGGAGGGGGGCAGGGTGAGCGATGTCGTTGAGGGGGATGCCGACGGCGACATAGTGGTGGAGATCTCCACGGACCTTTTTCGGAAAATCATAGACGGGGAGGAGGATGCGCTCGCCGCCTACCTCGGGAGGCGCTTCAGGGTAAAGGCATCCCTGGCGGACAAGATGCTCTTCGCGGAGATGCTGAGGGGTTGAGATGGACGGAGGGGACATGGAAGAGTACTTCCGCATGCTGGAATCCCTCGCCGACGAGGTTTACGGTGTAGCTGAGAGGGCGCGTGCCAGAGGAAAGGACCCATCCCTCCACGTGGAGATACCCCGCGCCCGCGACCTGGCCGCCCGCGTTGAGGCCCTCATAGGCATAGACGGCCTCGCGGAGAGGATACGGGAACTCTCCCGCGAGAACAGCAGGGAGGTCGTGGCACTCCTCATCGCGCGCGAGGTGGCGGACCGCTTCAGGGAGGGGGGCACAGCGAAGGCGCTGGAGAGGGCGGTCCGCGCGGGGCTCGCCGTTCTCACAGAGGGCATCCTCGTCGCACCCCTGGAGGGCATAGCCAAGGTTGATGTAAAGCAGAACCAGGACGGTACAAACTATGTGGCCGTGTACTACGCGGGACCCATAAGGAGCGCCGGCGGGACGGGCCAGGCGCTGAGCGTTCTGATTGCAGATGTTGTCAGGCGTGAACTGGGCATAGGGAGGTACAGACCCACAGAGGAGGAAATTGAAAGGTACAAGGAGGAGATACAGCTCTACAACAGGGTTTCCCACCTTCAGTACTTCCCATCCCCCTATGAAATAGAGACGGTGGTTAAAAACTGCCCCGTGTGCATAGACGGCGAGGGCACCGAGAAGGTTGAGGTGAGCGGCTATCGCAACCTCCCGCGGGTGGAGACGAATAGAGTGCGAGGTGGCATGTGCCTGGTGCTCGCTGAGGGGGTCATACAGAAGGCGAAGAAGATAGCGAAAGTGGTGAAAAAACTCGGCATAGACGGCTGGGAGTTCGTTGAGGCATTCATGAAGGACGTGAAGGCGGATGAGGGCGGACCGAACATAGAGCCGTCCTACAAGTACATAAAGGACCTGGTGGCCGGGCGCCCGGTCTTCTCGCACCCCAGCGCCCCGGGCGGGTTCCGCCTCCGCTACGGCAGATGCAGGACATGCGGTCTCGCCGCCCTCGCAGTTCATCCGGCCACAATGTACATCCTGGACGAGTTCCTCGCCATAGGGACCCAGATGAAGGTGGAGAGGCCGGGAAAGGCGGGCGGCATGACGACCTGCGAGACCATAGAGGGGCCCATAGTGCTTCTGGAGGACGGAACCCTCATGGAGGTCAGCGACGTGGAAACGGCCCGAAGGGTGCGGGAGGAGATCAGGGAAATCGTGGATGTGGGCGAGATACTCGTGCCCTACGGGGAGTTCCTGGAGAACAACCACCCGCTTCTACCCGGTGCTTTCTCCCTGGAGTGGTGGAGGCACTACCTCAGGAGAGCGGACCGGGAGGGCAAATATAGAAAATACGGGGAGGATATCCCTGATCCATTTGAGGCGTTTCGCATCTCGGAGGAACTGGGCATACCTCTCCATCCGCACTACAACCTCTTCTGGCACGACCTCGCGGTTGAGGAGGTGCTTCACTTGTCCTCCTACGTTGAGGGAAACGCCAGGTGGGAGGAGGGCGCTCTGAGAATAGAGGCGAACCCGGAGGTTAAGCGCCTCCTCGTGCGCCTCGGCGCGCTTCACAGGGAGGAGAACGGCGAGTACGTGCTGGGTCGGCACTCATATGCCCTTCTGCGGTGTCTGGGGCTGGACCTCAGGGACGGCAGGGTGGTCAGGGTGCGGGAGGCGTGCGAGGTGGGGGACGTCATGGAACTTGTCTCCCATCTGGCAGGGGTCACCGTGAAGAGGCGCGCCCCCACGCGCATAGGCGGGAGGATGGGAAGGCCCGAGAAGGCGAAGGAGCGTAAGATGGACCCCGCGGTCCACGGTCTCTTCCCGCTGGGGAATGCTGGCGGGCCGCAGCGCCTGGCGTCCAAGGCGGCCGAGGCGTCCCGAAAGAACGGCTTTATCCGCGTTTCTCTGGGGATTTTCAGGTGCCCTTCGTGCGGCGCTGTTCTGTACCGCAGGGTATGCCCTAGGTGCGGTGCGGAATGTGCCTTCGTCCGCGTGGAGGATGCGTACCGCATGCCCTTCCACGAGGTCTGGGAGAGGGCGGTGGAATCCGCCTGCCCCGGGGAAAAGGTCCCCAAGGTGAAGGGCGTGATACGCCTCATGTCCTCGGAGATGGTCCCCGAGATGCTGGAGAAGGGCATCCTTCGGGCGAAGCACGGCGTCTACGTGTACAAGGATGGCACCTGTAGGTTTGACATGACGGACATCACGCTCACGCATTTCAGACCCCGGGAGATAGGGCTCACCGTGGAGAGGGCGAGGGCTCTGGGCTATACGAGGGATCACAGGGGCAGGGAACTCGTGAGCGAGGACCAGATATGCGAGTTGAAGGTGCAGGATATAGTCATCCCGGAGAAGGCGGGCGATTACCTTGTGAAGGTGGCGAACTTCGTAGACGACCTGCTTGAAAGGATATACGGCCTCCCACGCTACTACAACGTGAGGACCAGAAACGACCTCATAGGGCACCTCGTGGTTGGTCTCGCCCCTCACACGTCGGGCGGTGTGCTCGCGAGGATAATCGGCTTCACGAAGGCCCACGTGTGCTTCGCCCATCCCTTCTTCCACGCCGCGAAGCGGAGAAATTGCGACGGCGACGAGGACAGCGTGATGCTCCTTCTGGACGGCCTTCTCAACTTCTCCCGGAGTTTCCTCCCCTCCACCCGCGGCGGGCTGATGGATGCACCTCTTGTCTTAACCACGCGCATAGACCCGGCGGAGATAGACAGCGAGGCGCACAACGTGGACGTGATGGAGGAGTATCCCCTTGAATTCTACGAGGCGGCGGAGAGGTACGCGCATCCCTCCGAGGTTGAGGAACACATGGACTTCGTCAAAAAGCGGCTGGGTACTCCCCAGCAGTACTGTGGCTTCGGCTTCACTCACGACACGCGGGACATAAATACAGGGCCGCTGGCCACCGCCTACAGCTCCATAGAGCACCGGACCATGGAGGACAAGATGAACGCGCAGTTGTCTCTTGCCCGGAAGATAAGGGCCGTGGATGAGGATGACGTAGCGACCCGCATACTCTCGCATCACTTCATACCCGACATGATGGGCAACCTAAAGAAGTTCGCCACGCAGGAGTTCAGGTGCACGGGCTGCAGGGCCAAGTACAGGCGCCTCCCCCTCTCCGGGAGGTGCCGCAGGTGCGGTCGTCCCCTCATACTCACCGTGCCGAAGGGAGGCGTTGTGAAGTACCTCCAGGCAGCTAAAAGAGTTACTGACGAGTTCGGCGTTGACCCCTACGTGGCCCAGCGTCTGGAGGTCATAGAGGTGGGCATAAAGCAGCTCTTCGCCGATGCATCGCAGGTGGAGAGAAAGAAGGGAATGAAGACGCTGGAGGACTTCCTATGAAGAAGGTGTGCGTGTTCGTGGTCGGACCCGCCGGAAGCGGTAAGAGTTACTTCGTCGGGGGAATGCTGGAGTGGATGCGAAGGGTCGGTTACGAGGCCGTGGCGGTGAACCTGGACCCCGGTGCGGAGTTCCTCCCCTACGAGCCCGAAATAGATGTGAGGGAGTTCGTATCCCTTAGAGACGTTATGGCGGAGTACGGCCTCGGACCCAACGGGGCTCAGATAGTCGCGTGCGACATAGTGGCATCGCAGATAGGCGAGGTCGCCGCCGCGGTTGATGGAGTGGACACCGATTACGTCCTCATTGACACGCCGGGGCAGATGGAGCTCTTCGCCTTCCGGACCGCCAGCGAGATGGTCGTGGAACGGCTTGGAGGCGACTTCCCCTTCATGGTCTTCACCATGGACCCCATGCTCGCCCGCACGCCGTCGGGGTTCGTCTCGCTTCTCCTTCTCTCCGCCTCCGTTCACACGAGATTCTACGTTCCGTTTCTCAACGTCCTCACGAAGGTGGATCTCCTGAGCGACGAGGACCTGGATAGAATTGCGACCTGGAGCACCGATTACATGGCGGTCATGGACGACCTGCTCAGGGAGCGCCCCACCATGTCCCGCGAGATGAGCATAGAGACGCTGAAGTCCCTGCAGGGGCTCGGGATAGGTGCGGGTCTCGTTGCCACCTCAGCCCAGATGCTGTTCGGGTTTGAGGACGTATACGCGAAGGTGCAGGACGTCTACTACGGCGGTGAGGACCTGGAGGCGAGGTGAGTGCTGGTACTCATCGGCTCGGGACTGGGCGGTTTCCGCGACCTAACGCTGCGTGCCCTTGAGTACATAAGGGAAGCGGATTTCATTTACATGGAGATGTACACATCCCTCTTTTCACTCCCGCAGGAGGAGTTCAGAGAGGTCACCGGGAGGGACTTCACGCCCCTCAGCCGCGCGGAGGTGGAGGAAGGCGATGTCGTGCTGGAGGCCGCGAGGAGGGGAACCGCCGTCCTCATAACGGTGGGAGACCCGCTGACCGCCACCACGCATGTGGACCTCCTCGTCCGCGCGAGGCGGGAGGGTATCAAAACGCTCGTTCTTCACAACGCCTCCGTTCTCACAGCGGTCCCCGGACTTCTCGGGCTGCAGCACTACAAGTTCGGACGTACCGTCTCAATACCGCGACCGCAGGGGAACTTCTTTCCCACGAGTTATTACGACCACATAGAGATGAACAGGAAGATGGGGTTGCACACTCTTCTGCTGCTTGACCTCAATCCGCCTATGACGGCGAACGAGGCCATGTCGCTGTTGATGGAGGTGGAGAGGAGGGTAAAACGCGGGGTGATTGCCCCCGACATGCTGATATGCGTTGTAGCGAGGGCCGGGAGCGAGGAACCCATAGTCAGGGCAGGCCCGCTCCGCGACCTGATGGAGGAGGACTTCGGCCCGCCGCCCCACTCGCTGGTCATTCCGGGACCGCTGCACTTCATGGAGGAGGAGGCGCTTCGGGTTCTCGCGGGGTGGAGGCGAGAATAGAGCGGACCGCCTCAAAGTCCTCAAGGTCGAAGGCCATATAGTCCTCCTCCCTCAATACCGCCTTGTTTGATATCCTCCTCGCTATCACCCCGAAGTGTGTCTTTTTACTCTTAAGACGCACGTACCCGCTTTTTCTTTCAAGGTCTCTGAGTATCCTTCTGGCATCCCTGAGACTCAGATTTTTCCACTTGACCTCAAAGAATCCAACATCCCCTGTGCCCGGGTTGAACGCGACGATGTCCACCTCCTGTTCCCTGTCCCACCACCTGCCCATCCTTGTAAAGCGGAATGGGAGGTCTCCGGCGCTGTTCAGGCGCAGCAGAAACTGCCTTGCGACGTCCTCGAACACCTCACCCAGGTAGGTGTTGAACTCGTCCGCGAGATCGGAGAACCTTATCGTGCCGATCTCTATCTCGTCCCTGAACGGGTACACGAATTTCAGCCAGAAGCGGTAGTACATGTCCTTCACGCGGTATACGCCCCTCCTGCGCTTTCCGACGGCGGTTATGGGGTACTCCCTTCGGACGAGGTCAAGGGTCTCCAGCGTTTTGAGGTACTTCGGGAGGTTGGTGATGGCGATCTTCGTCTCGTCTGATATCTCCGCGAGCTTTGTCCTTCCCTCGTTTATGGCCCTCAGTATGTTCAGGTAGTTGATGGGCTCCCTCAGTTCGTCCTTCAGCAGCCTCTCGGCGTCCTCGTAGAGTATGCTGACCCTCCTGTAGAAATTCCTCTCTATGTTCTCCTCGACCCTCAACCGCTTGTCAAAGTACTGGAAGTAGGCGGGTATGCCGCCTATGCACCCGTAGACCTTCACGAGGTCCTCCCAGGAATACCCCGGGAAGGCATCCTTCAGGTAGAAGAAGGGTATCTGTGAGAGTTTGATCTGCGCCGTCCTCCTCCCGTATAGAGGGTTTCTGTACGACAGGAGGCTCTCCATGGTTGATATGGAGGAGCCGAGGAGTACCAGCATTATTTCTGAATCCCTCAGAATCTCGTCCCATATGTACTGGAACTGCGATGGGATGGACTTATCCTCCTCCACCCAGTAGGGGAACTCATCTATGACAAAGACCATCTTCCCGAACTCCCTGACCCTTTCAAAGAACTCCTCCAGACTGCGGGCTTCTATGAAGGTGTTGAACTTCTTGCCGAAATTCCTCACCATCCGATTCAACTCTATCTCAATGGGCTCCTTCCTCGCCAGGAAGTAGAAGGCCCTCTTGCCCGATATGAACCTCTTCATCAGTTCCGTCTTCCCTATTCTCCTCCGCCCGTAAATCAGGACGAGGTGCGCCCTGCGCTGTGTGTGGAGTTCTTCCAGTTCCCGCAGTTCAGCATCGCGGTTCACGAATTTTAGTACCATGTTATTTAGTATTACGTTATTAAATTTTAAGTTTTCGCCGCGGCGAAGAAAAGTAAATTAACCACCTGCGCTATTATTTGCGGGAGGTGACGGGAGTGAAGAGCATAGAGGAACTCGCGAGGAAGGCGATGGAGCTCAAGGAGAGGGGCATGACGAACAAGGAGATAGCCACAGAACTGCACCTCTCAACGACCACGGTTCGCTGGCTTCTGGAGAGGAGGGCCGAGGAGAAGCCACCGGTGGACGTGAAGATTGGCTGGCGCTCCATAGGCATTTACCCGCACAGGATGGCCCTGATCTCTCAGATATTCGTGGATATAATATACGAGGAGATGGCGAAGAGGGATTTCACCGTTGATTCCATAGTGGGCATCAACGTGAACGGCGTGCCATATGCCACCTTCATGGCTGAGGAGATGGGCGTTGAACTGATAATATACAGGCCGCATCCCCAGCGGAAGGAGGGCGCCTTCAGTTCAAACTACGCATCCATAAAGAACAAGAACGTGGTGATAGTGGACGACGTGATGAGCACCGGGGAGACCATGGAGCGCGCCATAGAGGATGTGAGACGCGAAGGCGCGAACCCGGTCCTGTGCCTCGTGCTGGTCAACAAGACGGCGAAGGACGAGGTGGCCGGCGTCCCGCTGAGGGGTCTGATACGGGCGAGGGTTGTGTGACCCTCATCTCCTGCCCATAAGCTCGTCGTAGAAGGCGGACATATCCACGTCGTCCTCCACCTTCTTTCTCTCTTTCTTTCGCATCTCCTTGGGCACACCTATCCCTATCAGGTAGGGATGGTAGAGAAGGTGGATTATTATGGTCAACGCGATGAAGATGATCACCGTGCATATCAACTCTTCTGTGGTCATCCCCTTCTCTCCTCCTTCATCTTCATGGAGAGGAGATCTCCGAGGGTGAGGGCACCGCCCTTGGCCTTCCCGCGGTCAACTCTCACGGGGGTCACCTTTTCGGTGAGCTTTATCCCCAACGTCTTCTCCAGTTTCCTTATGAGTTTTCTGTCCGGGTGCATCTCGCCCCTCTCTATCTTGGCTATCACGCTCTCCTTCTCCAGAATTCTCCGCGCGAGTTCCTCCTGCGTCAAACCCATCTGAAGCCGGGCATTTCTCACTCTATCGCTGTAATCTTCCGCGAGAACCTCTTCCTCCTCCAGGGGCACATCCCTGTAAACGGGCCTGTCCTTTCTCTTCAACCTCTCCCTTATGATGCTCGGATTGCCAGGAGCATAGTACTTCTCCTCTCCCTTCTTGAGGGTTCGCCCGTGACGGGCGCATGAATCGCAGACGTTGAGCACAACGCCCTCTATCAGCACCTTCTTCAGTCGCGGCATGGATTTTCCGCAGAGTTCACATTCCGGCATTTCCTTCACCTTACCAAAGGATATATATGGCAGAAGATTATATGTGATTTGCGTTCGGTGAGATCATGTCACGAGAAGGCGAAGAGGTTGAGGAGCAGAGAATCTTTGCGGAAGAGGATGCAGAGGAGCTCATGCGCCAGATACGCATACTGGAGGAGGAGAAGCGCTTTTTGGAGAGCGAACTCCGCAGGATGCAAATAGAGATAGACCGTCTCAGGAAGGAAATAACGAGGTTGAAAGCACCTCCGCTTCTCCTGGGAAGCGTAGAGGATGTGCTGGAGGATGGTCGCCTTGTCATAAGGAGCTCATCTGGCCCATCCTTCGTCGTCCACGTGTCTCAGCACATAGATAAGGATAAACTCCGCCCGGGCGTGCGGGTGGCACTCAACAAGCAGTCACTGGCCATAGTCACCGTTCTCCCCGAGGCCTACGACCCGGACGTGGTGGCGGCGGAGATCATAGAGAAGCCGGATGTGACCTACGATGATATAGGCGGCCTTGATGAGCAGATAAGGGAAATTAAGGAGGCCGTGGAACTGCCTCTCCTCAACCCGGAACTTTACAGGAAGGTGGGCATAGACCCGCCCAAAGGTGTCCTTCTGGTGGGGCCGCCCGGAACAGGAAAAACGCTCCTCGCGAAGGCCGTGGCGAGGCACACGCAGGCGACCTTCATACGCGTGGTGGCGAGCGAACTGGTGCGGAAATACATAGGCGAGGGCGCCCGGCTGGTCCGCGAGCTCTTCGCCCTCGCACGGAAGAAGGCGCCCAGCATACTGTTCATAGACGAGATAGACGCCATAGGCGCGAAGAGGATAGACCTCGCCACGTCGGGCGACAGGGAGGTCCAGCGCACCCTCATGCAGCTTCTCGCCGAGATGGACGGCTTCGAGCCGCTGGACAACGTGAAGATAGTCGCGGCCACCAACAGGCCGGACATACTGGATGAGGCCCTCATGAGGCCGGGGCGGTTTGACCGCATAATTGAGATACCCCTGCCCAACTTGGATGCGAGGGAGGAGATATTCCGCATACACACACGCAGGATGAACGTGAAGGGCATATCCTTCAAGGTTCTGGCGAAGAAGACGGAGGGCATGACGGGTGCGGACATAAAGGCGATATGCACCGAAGCGGGCCTCTTCGCCATACGCGACGGGCGAGACCACGTGACCATGGAGGACTTTGAGAGGGCGATACAGAAGGTTGCGTACGGCGGGGAGTACAGAAGGGAAAGGGTGAACTTCCACATTTACGGATGATGAGGTTCCGCGTCAAGAACAGGAGGCCCGAGGAGGTCTATACGTCTCCCCTTCGCTATTTTGATGGAGAGCGTGCCCGCAGATATGCCCGCTCCGGTGCGATACGCAGGACGCAGGAGATGCACGCCGCCCGGATAGTGGAACTCCTCAACCTCGCGCCGCCTCTGCGCGTCTTGGACGTTGGATGTGGCCCTGGCTTCTCATCCCTCTACCTCATGTCGCTCGGCTTTGACGTCACGGGCGTGGATATAAACCCGCACATGCTGGATATAGCGCGCGGCAGGGGTGTCCGGTGCATCATGCACGATGTCACGGTGCCGAAACCCATCGGTGAGTACGAAGCGGTTATCTCCGTATCCGCGGTGCAGTGGTTCTCCTCCGACGGTGAGAGGGCACGTGGCTTCGTGGAGTTCCTGAAGATGAACCTCGTTGAGGGCGGTTGCGCCGGCATACATCTGCATCCAGCGAGCAGCGAGGAGGTGCTCAGATTCGCCCGCCTCTTTCGGAGAGGTTTCACCGGTGGGGTGCACGTGGACAATCCTGATGACCCGGGGCGCCGTGCAGTATACATTCTATTGAGGAGAGCATAGGCGTCCGCAGAAATGCAACAACTCTAATTTTTTGAAGTTTATTTTTCAAAAATAGAACCTTTTTTGCGTTTATTTTCCATTTTTTAAAAAGTCCATCCGAATGGTTTATATCTGATTGCCCATAATGTATAATCGTCATCAGACATTTCACGTATCACGATGACCTGCCTCCCACCACTTTTCTTTTTTCCCGTGGAAAGTTTTATAACTCCAAATCGGATACGCTTTAAGAGGGATGAGCCATGGAGATGAAGATAGAGGCGAAACACCTCAAGGAAGTGGTCAGCTTGCTGATGACCCTCGTGTCGGAGGCGAAAATAGAGGTCAGGGAGGACGGCTGGTCCATAAAGGCCGTTGACCCCGCACACATAGCCATGATCGTTCTGGACATCTCCTCCGATGCTTTTCTGGATTATCAGGTTGAGAAGGCCGAGGACGTGGGGGTGGATCTGGAGAAGATTAAGGACATACTCAAACTCGCCTCCGCGACCGATGTCATCGCCATATCCAAGGATGGTCCCGTTTTGAAGTTCAGGATAGGCAACGTGGAGAGGAGCATGACGCTCATAGACCCCTCAGCCATGACGGTGCCCAAGGTCCCCAGCATATCCCTGCCCGCGAGGGTGACCGTATCGGCAAAGGACTTTGAAAACGGCATCAGGGCCGCAGAGGACCTCTCCGACCACATAGTGCTTGAGATGAGCCCCGATGGTTTTGCCATGTCCACGAAGGGCAACGGCGAAACCGCCCGCCTGTTCATATCGCGGGAAGAATTGAAGGACCTGGAATGCGATGAGCCCGTCAGAAGCATATACCCTGTGGAATACCTGTACAAGCTCGTGAAGGCCATGAGGAGCGCCGAGAACATAGTCGTTCATCTCGGAACAGATTACCCCTTGCAGCTGGAGTTCCCCGTGGTTGACGGCCGCGGAAAGGGGATATTCCTCCTCGCGCCGCGCGTGGAGGGTTAGACCCTTCCAAACCTCTTTTTTATGAGAAACACGAGATTGCGCCACCCGTCCCTCCAGGTGTTCAGTTTCACCTCGCCGACCCTCTCCCTGTAAGGGATGGGGACCTCCCTGAACCGGAATCCTTTTTTTATGACCTCTATCTTGATCTCCTCTGAGAAGGGCATGCCATCCGCCGTGAGGTCTATTTCCTCCAGAACCTTCTTGCGGAACACCCACATTCCCGACTGAGAATCCCTCAACTTCACACCGAAAAGAACGTTGGCGGCCTTTGTGAGGATGAAGTTGCCCAGTTTGTGCGTGAAGGACATGGCTCCCTTCTCCATCATGCTGAACCGCTCGCAGGAGATGAAGTCCAGGTTCTCACGCTCCAGCATCTCCACGAGTTCGGGTATTTTCTCCGCGGGGTATGTCCCGTCCCCGTCCATGGTGACTATCACATCTCCGGTGGCAAACTGGAATCCCGTCTTGTACGCCCTGCCGTAGCCCTTTCGCGGCTCTATGATCACCTTGGCCCCCTTTTTCTTCGCTATCTCCCTTGTGGCATCCACGGAGTTGCCGTCCACTATCAGTATCTCCACATCCGCGAAATCGCGGGGTATTGAGTCAATGACCTTCCCTATGGACGCCGCCTCGTTCAGCGTCGGGATGACCACGCTAACCCTCAACTTCATACCCCCTGCATTTGAGTTTGCAGTATATATACCCCATCATCGCGAAGGAGAGGCGCAGGAGACCCCAGAAGCTCATGTTGTAGGACTGGAGCAGACGGGACGGGTTGTAATGGCCCCACAGGCGCCCGTGCTTCAGGGTGAGCTGCTTTCTCCCGTAACCGTTCCAGAAGGCCTGCTTGAGGAAGGCCTTCACGGTGTCCCGTGTGCGGTGATACACAATGGCCCTCTCATTGTACGCGAACTTCGCCCCCGCCTCCACCGCCCTCAGGTTCAGGTCTATGTCCTCCGCCGTTATGAACCAGGGGTCAAAGCCCCCTATCTTCAGAAAGAGGTCCTTTCTGTAGGCGAGGTTACAGGAGGGGTACGTTATGTCCATGCCCCTGTAGAACAGCTCCACCCTTTCAAGCTTCTCAAACGGTCCGTAACCTATCTGGATGGTCTTTCCCGCCACCACGTCCGCCCCCTCGCGTATGGATTCGCGCATGGCCGCCAGCCAGAAGGGGTTAGCGATCTCATCGCCGTCTATGAAGACCACGTAGTCGCCCGAGGACTTCTCCACCCCGTAGTTTCTGCCGGCGCCCCTTGTGCACTCCTTCACGTAGAGGTATATATTGTCGTGCTCCTCCATATAGCGCCTGACTATATCCCGCGTCCTGTCTGTGCTGTTTGAATCCACTATTATTATCTCAAAGGGCGGCTCCTGTATCACTAAGGAGTCCAGCAGGTCCGATATATGCCGCTCCTCGTTCTTGACCGTTATCACCACGCTAAGGAGCACACCGTTGCCATGCCCTCGTTTAATAATACCCTTTCGCTTCTGACCGCTCACCGTTATCGTTCCGGATAACACTTCGCTGTTATCCGTCTAGATTTTTACAAAAGTTGGTTTATAAAATATGGGGGCATAGTTTATCATGGAGGTGAGGGAGATGGTGACCCCTGCTGAGATGTACAATGCGGTTCTTCAGGTCCTCGTGGCCTTCGCGATAATCGCGGTCATAGTAAGACCGCGCACTGTCAGGGGGTTCGCCTTCTCCCTCGCGCTGGCTGCGATTCTGGAAACCGCGGTTGACGGCGTGGCGTACTTCTTCGGAAAGATGCTAACCCACAACCTCACGGTGCTCGTTGAACTCCCTCTCATGCTGATATTCGCAGGGGTGGTTATGGACAGCGGTGCGGTCAAGAAGGCGGGCCTACTGGTGGGGCCGGTGAACCTGTACTTCCTGCTGCAGGACGGCGCGCTGGAGGGAGACGTCCTGTACGTCATGTACCCCTTTGATAAAACACCCTTCGTGTGGAACAGTTCGCTCGTGTTCCCTATGGGCGGAGTGGAGGTCTCCGTCACGTTCCTGCTAATTGTGGCGTTGCTCGTTTACATAGGCATATCAGCGCTGGCGTTCGGACGCGGGGGCACCGCCCCTCACCTCCACCTCCCCATCACACCCTCTCACGCATCATGCTGACACCCACCCCCCTCTTTTTTTCCCTTTGCCTCATCCCGATAGTTTTAAATCGGCAGAAAACTATGATGTCCCCGTGCTTCAGGCAATCATCGCACTGGTAATGCTCGCCTTTCTGCCAGGATACTTGCTCATAAACGCACTATTCCCTATAAAGGGTGAACTGGATCTTGAACTTGACCATCTCTACAGAATAGGTATGGGTATGGCTATGAGCATGTTTATATCCATTACAATAGGTTTTGTTCTCGGATATCTGGGTTTATTCTATGCGGTGTACCTCTGGACTGCTCTTATTTGCCTTTCAGGAGTATTCTTTCTCGTAGGCTTGTTACGAGGCGCTTACCCGCGCATAGGGGAATTGATAGGTACAGAGGCGAGGCGGCTTGAGAGAAAGGGCGGACCCGAGCTGAGGGAGCTCTACGAGCTCGTAAAGAAGAGGAGAGCGCTGGAGCGCGAGATTGAGGCGTGCGACAGGTGGATGCGCCGCGGTGTGAAGGGCGACTGGGTGAAGAGGAAGAAAGAACTCATAGGGGAAATAAAGGCGCTGGATGAGAGAATAGATGAAATGCGGGGGCAGCTGGATGAGCTATAAAATGGTTATACTTGTAAGGAGAGACCTCGACATGGGGAAGGGAAAGATCGCCGCTCAGGTGGCGCACGCGGCGGTTGAGTGCGCCCTCTACGCGTACAGAAAGAAACGCGAGGTCTTTGATCCCTGGTATTCGGAGGGACAGAGGAAGGTCGTGCTGAAGGCGAGCGACGAGGGGGAACTTCTGCGCTACCATGCGATCGCCCGTGCCCAGGGACTCATCACGGCGCTCATAAAAGATGCGGGGCACACGCAGCTGCCTCCGGGTACCATCACGTGCCTGGGGATAGGGCCCGACAGGGAGGAGAGGATAGACGAGATAACGGGAGGGCTGCCGCTATTATGAAGCGGCACATCCGCGCCATGGGGGTGGACGACGCCCCGTTTCGCAGGGGGCTGGACGGTAGAACGCTTCTGGTGGGCGTGGTCGTTCGGGCACCATCCTTCCTGGAGGCCGTTGAAATACGACCCATAACAGTCGACGGCAACGATAGCACATCCGCTCTGGTGGACATGCTCTCCACCCCGCACGGCAGGATCGTCAGCGCGGTCATAACGCAGGCCTGCACGTTCGCGGGTTTCAACGTTTTTGATCCCGTGGAGGTGCACCGGAGGACGGGAAAGCCCGTGATTTCGGTGCGGACCAGGTCGAAGAGGGACGTCGTGGCCGCCATCAGAAAGGCCGCGGAAAACTGGGAGCGTCGTCTGGAGATGATGTCCTCCGGGGTGGAATTTGAGTGGAGAAACCGCATCGTCCGCGTACACGGTATGGAAGTGGAGGAGGCGATCAGGGTGCTGGATGCGTTCACTCAGGAGGGCTCCACCCCCGAGCCGGTGCGCCTGGCGGACCTGATCGCGGGAGCAATCGGCGAGGCCAGGAGGAAAGGGTTATGATGGCGCTGTGCCTAGCAGGTATGGGAGGTTCGCCCGGATGACGCGCGTTCTCATGCTCCTTTCAAACCCGTTCACGCACGACCCGCGCGTGCACTATGAGGCTTGCGCTCTCGTGGAGAGGGGGTACGAGGTCACGGTCCTCGCCTGGGACAGAAAGGGGGTGCATCCCGCCGAGGAGAAGCGCGACGGGGTCAGGGTGGTCAGGGTCAGGAACACTCGGTTTATGGAGGCACTTCGTTACGACCTCTTTCGCCTCCGTCCGTGGTGGTCCCTCGCCTTCCGGCGCGCTCTGGAACTTCACCGCGAAACCCCCTTTGACGTGGTCCACGCGCATGACCTGGACACGCTTCCGGCGGGCCTGCGGCTGAAAAAGAGGCTGAACATCCCCCTGCTCTACGACGCGCATGAGATATGGGGCTATATGGTGGCGAAGGACCTGCCCGGTTTTCTGGTGAGCCATTTCCTCCGGATGGAGCGGAGGCTCGTCCGTCATGTGGACCAGATCATCACGGTCTCCGAACCGCTGCGGGAGTACTTCGAGTCCATTTCCCGCGTTCCGGTGGCTGTGGTCATGAACGCGCGTCCGCCCTTCGTGACCGAGTACACCCCGCCCGAAAACGATGCGATGACGCTTCTCTACATCGGAGCCCTGAACGAAACGAGGTTCGTGGACGGTATAATCGAGGCGGTGGACGGGCTGGAGGGCGTGAGGTGCGTGATAGGGGGCGTTGGAAAGCCGGATTACGTGGAGATGCTGAGGAAAAGGGCAGTACGCGCGGGAAACGTGGATTTTGTGGGCTGCGTGCCGTTTCATGACGTCCTGCCTATGACGCTGAGGAGCGACGTCATCCTCGCCATGTTCGACCCGCGCGACCCCCTCACGAGGATAGGGTTGCCCAATAAGGCATTCGAAGCCATGGCGTGCGGCCGACCTCTGATCGCAAGCAGGGGAACCTACGTGGGGCGCTTTGTGGAGGAGCTGGGCTTCGGGGTGACCGCGGAATACTCCGTCGGGGGTCTTCGCGAGGCCGTAATCGCTCTCAGAGACGACCCCGGGCTGCGGGAACGGCTGGGCCGGAGGGCGCTTGAGCTCGCAAAGGGGGACTATGGGTGGGAGAGTCAGGTGAGGACGCTGGTGAGGGTGTATGAAACCTTGCAACGCTAGAGTTCTGCTGGTATATCACAGTCCGGCAACATTCGTGATGAACGATTACAGGATACTCTCACGCCATTTTCAGGTGAGGCGTTTCCAGTGGCGGGGGAAAAAGGACCTGCCCCGCCTTGCGAAATTCGTTCTCAAATCTGATATCGTGCTTTCCTGGTTTGCCGCGGACCATGCTGCCGCTGCCGTCGCCCTCTCTAGGGCCACTGGAAGAAAGAGCGTTGTCATCGTGGGGGGCGTGGATGTGGCCTGCGTCCCCGAGCTGGGCTATGGGCAGATGACACGCGGGGCCCACAAGAGGTTCTTGACGAAGTTCGCGCTGAAGAAGGCGGATGTGGTGGTGGTGGTATCTAGGTTCATAAAGGACGAGGTGAGGTCCATAGCCGGCGCGCGTCAGGTTCACGTGATATACAACGGGGTTGATCTCACCATGTTCAGGGCCGGAGAGAAGGAAAAACTCGTCACCACAATAGGCCTCGCTACCCGTCGCGGCATGGTCCTTAAAGGGGTTGATATCTTCCTCAAGGTTGCGGAGAGCGTGCCGGACGCGAAATTCGTGGTGATAGGGCCCCATGAGGAGGAGATAAAGGGTCCGGATAATGTGTGCTTTACAGGGAAGATCCCGCATAGAGAGGTGGCGCGTTACCTTTCCAGAACATCCGTTTACTGCCAGCTCTCATACCGTGAGTCCTTCGGTATGGGTGTTGTGGAGGCGATGTCGTCGGGATGCATCCCGGTCGTCAGTGACAGAGGGGCGTTGCCAGAGGTCGTGGGCGATGCGGGCTACATCGTTCCATATGGCGATGTGAACGCCGCAGTATGGGCGGTGGAGCGCGCGCTGCAGGCCGGGGAGGATGATATGGAAAAGGCCCGCCAGCGTGCTGCTATGTTCTCGCTGGAACGCAGAGAGGACGCCCTTGTTGAGCTGTTGTATGACTTACTCTCCGGTTAATCCGCCCACCTCTCCACCCTCTCCCTGAGAGCCGGATACGGCACCGCACCCACTACCGCATCCACAGGCTTTCCGTCCCTGAATATCACGACCGTCGGTATGCTCATGACTCCGTACCTCGCAGCTGTTGCAGGATTCTCATCTACGTTGAGTTTTCCGAAGACAGCTCTGCCGGCAAACTCCCTCGCGAGCCGCTCTATGGTGGGTGCTATCATTCTGCAAGGGCCGCACCACGGGGCCCAGAAGTCCACCACCAGGACGCGGTATTTTGTCAGGGCATCGTCAAAGTTCCCGTCGGTTAGCGTTATGGGGCCGGTCACCCCCGTCTCCTCTCCCCTGAGCATTCTCATAATTATTCTCCTCCTTATCGCCTCTATCTCCCGATCCTCCATGTTATCGCCAGCGCATGGTCATATATATTTCTTGCTGGACACATGTGTGTACACTCCCCTCGCCGGAAGGTTAAATATGGGCGATGCGATGCGGTCACCATGAAGGTCGCCCTGGTACAGACAAAAGCAAACTTTTCCAGGGAGAGGGCCGTTGAGAGATTAAAACGCACCGTGATGGAAGGAGATGCAGACCTCTACGTGTTTCCCGAGATGTATCTGACGGGCTACCTCATAAGGGATGAGGTTCACAGGCAGGCGGTGTCCGTGGATTCCCCCATAATACGCGAAATCGCGGAGGTGGCACGCTCGGCAGATACACACATCATATTCGGATTTCCGGAGAGATGTGGCACCGCGGTGTACAACTCGGCGGCGCTTGTCCATCCGGATGGAAGGGTGGACGTGGCGCAGAAGATACACCTCCCCAACTTCGGACCGTTTGAGGAGGTGCTGTACTTCACTCCGGGGGAGAGGCCGGCGGTTTTCAACACGGCGCTGGGCAGGATTGGTGTGCAGATTTGCTATGACCTATTTTTTCCCGAGCTCGCCAAGGCCCAGGCGCTCGCCGGGGCGGATGTGATAGTGAACATCTCGGCCAGCCCCACGGTGTCCCGCGTCTTCTTTGAACGCGTTCTCCCCGCCAGGGCGATAGAGAACACCGTTTTCATGATATACGTGAACTGGGTGGGGCGGCAGAGAAACCTCATCTTCTGGGGCGGCTCACGGTGCATATCGCCCCGGGGCATGGAAGTGGCGATTGCACCGTATTTCAGGGAGCACACGCTGATGTGCGATGTGGATATGGAGGAACTGAATGTGGCCAGGAGGCTGCGCCCCACCTTGAGGGATACACGCCTCACCTTTCCAGCATCATATTGAGGAATGCCCAGAGATGCTCCGCCAGCGCCGGGTTGTCCGTGTAGCCACACGCCTCCAGGTCGGGAGAGGCGAGAAGCGCCCTTTTCCTGTCCACCACGAGGTCAGTCGCTATTATCCCCTCCCTTACGCTCACCTCGGCGGGGAAATCCATCCTGACCGGACGGTCCGTTATGATTATCACCCTCACCCCTCTTTTCGCTACCCTCGCGAGTTCCCTCCCGATGACACCCTTCATCTCTGCAAATCGGGGCGAGGAAATCCACACCTCGCTCTCGGCGGCCCTAATCATCTGCACTATCTTCCCGAGCACGTTTTCCCTGCCTGAAAGGGTGTAGACGAGTTGCGGCACACCCCTATCCGACATGAGGTCGCGGAAGATCTCAAGCGTTTCAAACACGTCCTCCACCCTCTCCATGAAGGCGCGCTTTATCTGCATCAGGTCCTCCGCCTTGTACGTCTTCGGGCGCTTTCCCATAAGAACGGCAAAGCCCTTCCTTTCGAGGGAGTCCAGAACTCTGTACGCGGAGGTGCGCGGTATTCCGGAGGCGCTCGCCACCTCCTCCGGTGTTGCCACGCCCTGCAGGAGAAGCGCGAGGAAGGCGCGCGCCTCGTACTCCGAAAGCCCGAAGATGCGCATCTCCTCAATCAGGCGATCTACATCTTCCATGGGGGTTCATACCTCCCGTTGTTTAAATAATTCCCGCAGGCGCACGAAAGCGTTTTATATCGCCAACGGATTAGGTCATCTGATGCCGATGAAGACATACCTCAAGGTGACGTTCAGCAGCGAGGGAGCCCGGCCGAGCGAGATCGTGGAGCGTCTGCAGGGGCTGGGCTTCAAGCCCATCACCGGGCCCTACGACTTCGTGTACGAGTGGGATAACACCGCCACCGTGGAGGATGCGGTGTGGTTCGCGGACAAGATATACGAGACCCTGAAGGGTCTGGGCGCCCTTTTCCAGATTGAGACAATCACCGACTGATTTTTTCAAGGGTGACCGTGAAGCCCCTCACATCCGCTATTTTCGCCCCCACCGCCTCCGCCATTTTCCTCGCCGTCTCCTTCATGTCCGACCTTTCATTCCCGGCGGACCTCAGAAACCTTATCTTCACGCGCCCCCTCTTCTCCAGCTGCGCCTTTATCTCCCTCAGAACCTCCTCCGTGAGCCCCGCCTTTCCCACCTGAACTGTCGCCCGTATATCTGCCATGCTTCTCCCTCATGTAGGGATACCTCTTAACGGTTCCGCAGAGGAGGCAGGTGATGCTCACCTTCCCCCTGCGCAGTCGGACCCTCGCGCTCACACCCGGGACGAGGTATGCCCAGCAGTTCCTGCAGAGCCACATCTTCCTCTTTCTCAGGCGAATGTTATACTTCTCCGCCAGCCGCCACGCCTGCCTGACGTATATGCGCGCGATATCGTGCTCTCCGCGCGCCGCCCTCATCCTGGCGTGCTCCAGCAGTATGTCTATCCTCTCGTTCGCGATCTTACGCAGATATCCGCTCTTCCTTCCCCTGCGAGGCACTTCCAGGCATTTTCCGATTTGTTATTAAACTTTCGTGCGCGCGCCCCTCAGACCGATTTCAGATATTGCGGATAGCCCGCTCCGTGGAAGCCAGCGGTTTCTGTGCTGAACAGCGCGGGCGGCGGTCGCGTCCGCGCTCATCCGACTTAACGTGCATTGAAAAACCTTAATAACCACCTTTTTAATCTCTATGGGGGAAGATGAAAACGCTGGTTCTCGCGATAGACAGGGACGACGACCTCGGGAGGAAGGCGGGCATCGGAGGGCCCGTCGTGGGCAGGGAGGCCGTGATGAACGCCGCCATAGCGCTGGGGCTGGCCGACCCCGAGGATTCGGACGTGAATTCCCTTCTGGCCGCCGTCTCCACCTACGATTACCTCAAGAAGAGGGGGCAGGATGCCGAGGTGGCGGTCATCACCGGGACGGAGGAGGCAGATGTCCGGGCGGATGACAAACTCGTGAGGCAGTTTGAGAGGGTTCTGGAGGAGGTGGGGCCGGACGACGTGATAGTGGTGACGGACGGCGCGGAGGACGAGTACGTCATGCCCATGATCACCTCCCGTGCCAAGGTGCGCGGTCTGCGCCGCGTATTCGTGAGGCAGAGCAGGAACATAGAGAGCACCTATTACCTCATCCTGAAGGCCCTGAGCGAGGAGAAGGTCGCTCGCAAGATACTGGCGCCCTTTGGGTTGATATTCATCGCCTACGCCCTCGCCACGTTCCTCTACTCCATACTCCTCGGCGGCGGTCTGGAGAGCATGGGCGCCGGCACCTTCGCCATATCCATAATCTTCCTGGTCATAGGCCTCTATGCCATAGAGAAGGCCTACAGGATGAGGCGCACAGTTGCATCTCTCTACAGGAGGATACGCGAGGACATACTTGAGGCCAAGATCAGTTTCGTCACCACGAGCATAGCGGCGCTTCTTCTCCTCGTGGGTCTCCTCACGGCCGTGGACGCCATGAAGTACGGCGTGGAGTTGCTGCATCAATTCCTCATATTCCTGAGCGCGCTCATCCCGTGGGTGCTCTTCGCCGTGCTCGTGCGCGAGGCCGGGCGCGTCTTTGACGTGTGGCTCCATGGCGGTGAACTTTCGCGCGGCTTCTGGATAATCATGCTCTTCGTTGTGGCCGCCGGCATCGTGTTCTACGGCTCGGTGGATTACCTGCAGTACGTGCTGGGTTACAAGAGCCCCGCCGCCGGGCTGCCCATACTCATACTGATTCTCTCGGGGCTCGGCTTCATGGTGATGGCGGCCATGCTCCTGAGAATAGTCAGGGAGGAAGAGGACGTTGAGACAGAGGATACTGAGGATGTGGGAGGCGAGGTACAGGGAGATATCGAGGAGGTTCTGGTTCTCCCCTCGGAGTGAGCGCCTCGCCCCCGCCGTGCTGTCCTCCCTGCTGGGCGAGGATTACGTCCGGTTTGACTGCCTCGAGGAGATGTTCCGCGGAGCGCGCGTTGCCGTCGTCGGCCCAATGTGGCTAGGCCGGGGACCCGACGCCGATGTTCTCATGGTCCCGGATGAGGTCGCGTCCAAGCGACATCTCAGGCCCGATGTTGTGCTCACGGATCTCGACGGTGATTTTCGCGCGCTGAAGGAGGCGGAGATGCGGGGTGCGGTCATAGGCATCCACGCCCACGGCGATAACATTCCATCTCTGCGGCGCTTTGTGCCCGCCTTCAGAAGGAGATTCGGGACGTGTCAGTGTAACCCGAGGGAGAACGTGTATCTCTTCGGCGGCTTCACAGACGGCGACAGATGCGCGTTCATGGCGGCCGCGCTGGGCGCGGCTAGGGTGGATATCTACGGCTTTGATTTCTCCTTTCCTCTGCCCAAGAGGGGGAAAAGCAGGGCACGGAAGGCGCTGAAACTGATGTACGCGCGCCTTCTGCTCCGGGACCTCCGTGCGCTCGGCTACGATGTCCGGGTGCACCCCTCCAGCCAGGAGAGGTAGTCGGGGTTGACACCCGCGGCCCTAACGCGTATTATCGCGGGCGTGGTGTAGGGGTGGTTTTCCCTTATATACTGCTCGAGTTCGTCCGCCCTCTCCTCCAGCGTTTTGAAGAGCACGCCCCATTCCTGGTCCTCCGCTATCTTCCCCTCCCACCAGTACATGCTCTTATGAACCCTGAATACGTTCACACAGCCGACCAGATGCCTCTCCAGCGCGCCTTTTGCCACTCTGACCGCCGATTCCTCGTCCGGGAAGGTGGAGTAGATAAGGAGCATAAGACGGTATTTTATATTCCCAATATAAATTTTTATATTGTGAAGTTCTAAATAAATTTTAAGAGATTAAAATAAATTTAAAATATGATTTCGTACTTTATCATTCATCTCTGATGGATACAGGTGGTGAGAGAATGATTAAAGAGTTCAGGGGGAAGTTGTGTAATATTGGGGAAATGCAAAAGGCTGTTAAAGATATGCTAGAATTGCTGGTAAAAATGTCCTCTGGAGAAATACCCAATAGTGATTATACATTAGACGATTTAACCAGTTTTTGCAAATCGTTGGTTAGATCGCAGGAGACCATAGAGATTGAAAATGAAAAAGGCGTAAAGACTACCGTAGGTTTTTGGTGTGTTTCAGAAACATTGAGCATGCCTTCAGATGCGGAGGTGGATTTTCTATTTTTCCCCACATACATCGCTATATCTATACTAACCAGATTCATGCAACAATACCCTGATATAGCAAAGGAAATCCCTATGTATGAAGAGGTTCTCAAAAGGGGCTATAGGGGTGTAACACTTAGAGGTCTAAGAGGTCATGGTTTTGAAGCAATTGCGGATATGGTCAGAGCTATAGAGATATTTGATATGGGCGGTGTGCCAGGGTATTTATCTTCCAACCCCTCCTTTTCTCCGGAGCTGCTTGACCTTTTGAGAGATATTAAAAAATTTAGTGAAGAGAAGATGAAAAAAGGAATACGAAAAAATGATTGGAGTGAAGTTCCCTTAGAAAAATATAAACTGGTTTGTGATATACTCAAAGATATATGAAATTATATGGAGGTTGTTTAATATGCCTGATAGGAAGAATATGTGGATGGTTAGAGCGGGTGTTGGTGCCTCTCTGTTTGATGAATTTAAGGAAAACGGCGTTGTTGCAATAGGTTGGAGGGAAATAGGTGATCTTACAAACGTTACATCGCGAGAGGCAATAAAAGATCTGGTAAGGCGAGTATATCCTGACTATAAAGAGGGCAGAATCAGAATTTGGGCAAACCAGATAATTCGATTTAGATTTGAGTTTAAAATAAATGACTATGTTATAACATATAATCCGGAGAGAAGAATATATATGATAGGAAAGATAATAGGTGATTATGAATATTATGATGCTGATGAGAATTCTCCTTTTAAAGAATATCCTCACATAAGAAGAGTTGTTTGGGAGCATGAAATTTCCAGGGATAGATTATCAGCATCTACAAAAAATACACTTGGCTCAATTTCCACGATATTTAAATTGCCAGAAGAATCTAAAAAGGAAATTTTAAATCTGTTAAGAGGGCGTGAGGAACCTGAAGATATCTCGGGCGAGGAAGCTGAGTTGGATACGATAAGAGATGATATAATGGCAAAGGCAACTGAATTTATAAAGGATAAAATTTTGAAACTAACTTGGGAAGAAATGCAGGAGCTGGTAGCTGGATTATTGAGAGGTATGGGATATAAGACCGTTGTATCTCCTAGGGGTCCTGATAGGGGATGTGATATTCGTGCATCTCCTGATGGTTTGGGACTGGAGGATCCTAGAATAATTGTTCAAGTGAAACATCGGTCAAGCCAAGTCACCTCGGAGGAAGTTCGAGCATTTCTGGGCGGTCTTCGAAAAGGTGATAAAGGTCTTTATGTGTCCATAGGTGGTTTTACGAAAGATGCAAAATATGAAGCTGAACGATCACAATATCCAATAACGCTTGTTGATCTAGATATGTTAGTAAGACTTATTGTTCAGTATTATGATAATTTTGACTCAGATACAAAAGCTCTCATACCATTAATAAAGATATACTGGCCATTATAATTTCATTAACGTGGCGTCTCATTATGAGAATTTACTTTTATCGGTAGAGAAAACCCTTTATGCCCCGGGGGCGTTATGGTTTCCATGAAAGGACGCAACGTGTTCGAAGTTGCGGAGAACCTCCGCGGCCCGTGGCAGTGGGAGACTCTTGCCCTCGTCAACGACACCGTTATAAGGGTCGTCCTCTACGAGGGCGAGTACCCCGAGCACACGCACGACGCGGACCAGTGGCTCCTCGTCATGGAGGGCGAAGTCCACGTGGACGTGGAGGGCGAGGAGGTGCGTCTGCGCCGGGGCGATACCTACGTCATACCCCGGGGCAGGAGGCACAGGGTCAGCGCCCCTGTGCGCTCCGTGGTCGTGACCGCCTGGAGGGAGGGCGTGAGCACGCTGTTGGAGTGATATATAAAACTTTGGGAACTTTTTTCTGCAACCCTTTTTCAGCCCGGTTTATCTACCTTACAGCGGTAATGATAAGCGAGGTGAGGTGATATGAACGGAGCGGGAAAAACCGTTGCGGTGGTTCTCATCGCCGTGGTCCTCCTGGTAAGCGCCTTCGTGGCGCTGGTCGCCATAAAGAGGGCCATGGAGAGGGAGAACCCCGCGGATGTTATAAGTGCGTCCCTGAACGTGGGGGATCCCATGCGGTCCCTTGACAGCGACGGGGACATGGAGGCGGACTTTGCGGAGAACATGGACGTCAAATCCAGCGAGAGCGAGGTGAACGCGGAGGTTGACACGGACGGAGATGGGGTTCCCGACAGTCAGGAGATCGCCGCAAGCGGATTTATATATGTGGACATGGAGACGGGAAGCGCCGGTCTGAAGGGCGATTACGACTCCCTCAACGCCCCGCCGCAGGTCGTTGACAACGAGTCGCTCACCGATACGCGTGACCTCACGACGGGGCCCATGACGGAACGCCTCTTCCCGGGCTACGGCGATGAAATCAGATACATAATTCAGAACCGGGGCGGCGCGATATCCGTTGCGAGGCACGTCCACATGGCGGCCATGAACCTTCCCAGGCCGGACATGGCGTGGATACGCGAGAACTCCAGAGTGATGGCCATGATGGACCCGTCCATGAACTTCAGCGAGGACGGGTTCATAGGGACGACCTTCAACATGACCACTGTCCACCGCGTGCAGAGGGTTGACGAGAACGGCGACGGTAACCCCGAGTACCTGCGCATCGCATCCTATGCCAACCTGACGAGGGACGAGAACCGCAACGGGATTGACGAGGTCATCGTGGTGCGGTACTCCATGGAGGAGACCTACGACAACGACAGCGACGGCACCCCCGAGTTCAGAAAGTGGGTCCGCGTGTACGCCATGCTCGTGGACGAGAACGAGAACGGCTATTTTGAGAGGCGCGTGGTGCAGGTTGAAAGGGGTTACTTCATAGATGAGAACGACGACGGTGTGAAGGAGGTCGTGAAGGTCGGCGCCATCGGCAACCAGACGGTTGACGAGAACGAGAACCGCCTGTACGAGTTCCACCTAGAAATGCTCGGGCGTATGGTCAGATACGACAACAACTCCGACGGCAACCCTGAGTTCATGCTCGGGTTCTTCGGCGTGCGTGCGAGGGTCAACGAGAACGACGATGCCAACCTGGAATACCTCGGTGTGAGCGTGACCGGCTACCAGCTCAAGGACTCAAACAGCGATGGCAACCCCGAGAAGGAGAGCTTCATCCACTGGAGGTACTCAAAGGTTGACCAGAACGACAACGGCATGTACGAAGAGGTCCGCGGAATGGCCGCCGGCGCGGTGTACTACGATAACAACAGCGATGGGAACCACGAATACGCCGTGGTGGGTCTGCGTGGCGTTTCCTACGTGGACCACAACGAGAACGGCAGGCCGGAGAACGGCATAAGGGGCGTGGCGTTTTACGAGGTGCGGGACGACAACGACGACGGATACAATGAATCGGAGAAGTTCTACATGGCCATCGTAAACGCCACGGACAACAACGAGGACGACCACCCGGAGTTCATATGGAAGGTGCGCGCCGGATATGAGCGCTACGACAACGACAGCGACGGCACCCCCGAGTTCAGGCGCTTCATGGCTGGCGGCTGGATACGCGCCGACAGAAATGAGAACGACGTGGTGGAGCACGCAGGTGTGTTCTTCACCGCGTGGATTTACGTGGATGAGAACGACGACGGCAACCCGGAGAACATAACCTCGCGGACGTTCTACAGGGAGCGCTGGGACATGGACGAGGATGGCATATACGAGTTTGAGAGGGGCGTGGCCAAGAACGCCTTCAGGTACGACAACAACAGCAACGGCGTGTTTGAGGAGCAGTCTTACCGGCTGTACGGCTTCGCCCTGTACAGGAACATAACGCACGACAATGGCACGGCGATAAACTGCAACTGCTCCGACCCGACCGCCGGCATAACGGAGATACGTCTCCGCGTCGTGCTGGCCAACGCCACCAACGTGGACGATGCTGGCTTCAACGAGTTTGAAAACCTCACGACCTTCGTGGTGCACAGGGTTGATGGGGACGCCGACGGCAACCCGGAGTACGTCCACGTGTGGGGTGTGAAGCACAGGCAGTTCGTCAACGAGACGGGTCTGTACAACAGAACCGCCCGCGGTGTCTATCAGTTCTGGGATGACGATGACGACGGTCTCAGGGACTACTACGAACTCAGGGCTCACGTGATGGAAATGGCCGACTACGACCTTGACGGCATATGGGACTACGAGGACTCATGGGACGTTGTGAAAACAGGGACGGATGAGTGATCAGTTTCTCTCCCCTCCCCAAATTTTATTTACCCCAGACCCTTAACCGTTTTAGGAATGGACGTTGATGCATGGATAGAGAGGCAGGGCTTTGACACGACGGCGAGCATAAGGGTCCCCCCGCGCCTTATAGACCAGGTTATCGGACAGGATCATGCGGTGGAGATCGTGAAGAAGGCCGCCATGCAGAAGAGGCATGTCATCCTCATAGGCGACCCGGGGACGGGCAAGTCCATGCTCGCCCAGGCGATGGTGGATTTTCTCCCAAAGGAAGAACTGGAGGACATACTGGTCTTCCACAACGAGGAGGACCCGAACAAGCCGAAGGTGAAGACGGTTCCCGCTGGGCAAGGGAAACGCATAATAAAGGATTACCGGGAGATGGCGGCGCGAAAGGCGAAGGAGGCGAAGAAGCCCTTCGTGATAATCCCCTACATGATATTGCTGGCATCGGTGGTCGCCTACCTCATGACTGGAAACCTCGCCTTCTTTCCGCTCGGATTCCTTATGGCCCTTTTCCTCTACGCTTTCGTCTTCGCGGCGGTGCACAAGGAGGAGAAGACCATAGTGCCGAAGCTTCTCGTGTCGCATAAGGCCGGCGAAAAGCCGCCGTTCGTGGACGCCACGGGCGCGCACTCCGGCGCGCTCCTCGGCGATGTGCGCCACGACCCATACCAGTCGGGCGGGCTTGAAACGCCGGCCCACCTCCGCGTGGAGGCGGGGGCGATACACCGCGCGCACAAGGGCGTTCTGTTCATAGACGAGATAAACACCCTGCAGCTGGAGAGCCAGCAGCATCTGCTAACAGCGATGCAGGAGAAGAGGTTCCCCATAACGGGCCGCAACCCCCAGAGCTCCGGCGCCACCGTGCAGACGGAGCCGGTGCCGTGCGATTTTGTACTCGTCGCTGCGGGCAACCTGGACAGCTTGCAGGGGATGCACCCGGCCCTCCGCTCCAGGATACGCGGCTACGGCTACGAGGTGTACATGAACTCCACCATGCCCGACACGGAGGAGAATAGAAGAAAACTCATACGGTTCGTCGCGCAGGAGGTTGTGAAGGACGGGAAGATACCCCACTTTGATAAGTACGCGGTGGCGGAGATCATAAAGGAGGCGCAGAGGCGCGCCGGGAGGAAGGGCAAGTTGACGCTCCGCCTCCGCGAACTCGGCGGGCTGATAAGGGCTGCGGGCGACCTCGCCAGGGAGGAGGGCAGCAAAATCGTGAGGAGGGACCACGTGATCAGGGCAAGGGCTCTCGCTCGCCCGCTGGAGCAGCAGGTCGTGGACAGGTACATAGAGGAGAAGAAGGAGTATCAGACGATACGCACACGTGGCTACTCAGTCGGCGTGGTGAATGGTCTCGCCGTATACTCCGCCGGGAGCGGGATGGCGGAGTACTCCGGCATAGTCATGCCCATAATGGCGGCTGTCACGCCCTCGCAGAGCAGGGAGCAGGGGCGCGTCATCGCGACGGGCAAACTCGGTGATATAGCGAGGGAGGCGGTTGAAAACGTCTCGGCCATAATCAAGCGGCTGAAGGGCATAGACCTGACGACGCAGGACGTGCACATACAGTTCGTCGGGACCTACGAGGGCGTTGAGGGCGATTCGGCCAGCATCTCCATAGCAACCGCGGTGATATCCGCCATGGAGGAGATACCCGTGGATCAGAGCGTGGCCATGACGGGCTCGCTGAGCATCAGAGGACACGTGCTCCCCGTGGGCGGCGTGACCGCCAAGGTGGAGGCGGCCATAGAGGCGGGCCTGCGGAAGGTGATCATCCCCGCCGCGAACCTGGAGGACGTGGTGCTCTCGGAGGACAAGGAGGGCAAAATAGAGATCGTCCCGGTTGAGACGATAGTGGATGTGCTCAGGCACTCGCTGAAGGACTGCCCGGAGAAGGAACCGCTTCTGTCCCGGCTGGAGAGGATAGTGAGCACCTATGAGGAGTGATGTTACCATCTTCGGGGCCACGGGCCGTGGAAGCGAAGTTCTTCCCCGTCTACCCCTGCCCGACACCTGCGTCTGCGATGCGATGGCGGTGGCATGCCCGGAACATCTTCTATCCGCCGCGCTTCACGCCCTCCGGGCCCTGAGGCGTGGGAAAGCGATATCCCGTACCTTTTCAACGGAGGTAATGCTCTATCTGGTGGGCACGCGCCAGATAAAGGTTGCCATGGAGCGGGCAGGGGTAAAGGAGGGGACGAAAACCTTCGGAATAGCCACTCTTCTACCCGTGGAGGATGTGCTCTCGACGCTGCCCGTGACCAGGAATGACTCCGTCCTTCTATGGAGCGATGAAAAGGGAAAGAGGGTGGGAGTGGGGCAGTGTGAGGAGGCGCTGGAACTCGTGGCCTCCCTTGAACTGCGCCGTTAGAGGTCCTGGAACCTGCCCCTTATCTTCTCCATGACCTTAGGGAGCGTGGTGTACTCCATGTCCTCCAAGGGCAATCGGTGCGGTTCAAACGGCCCGTGCCTTCTCATGTAGTTCGCTATCTCCAGCGCCTTTCTTCGCGCTTCATCAAACGCGGCATCTGCGAAGAGGTCTACCGGCCCGACGAGCCGACCCCTCGCCAGCTGGAACCCGAGGGCGACGACGCGCGGAGGGCCATCGAAACGCGTGCACTTCGCGTCCTTCACGCCCACGGGCATTATGGGGCCGTTGTGCGACCCCCTCATCCACCCGGAGACGAGGTGCGGGAAGGCGAAGGGCTCCAGAACCTCGCCCAGCGCCGGCAGGCCGCCCTGTGCCCTCACGAGGGCCACGGGGTCGTCCTTGCCAACGTACTCGCCCGCGATCTGGTAGAGCTTCTCGGTGCTCACAACCGCCACGGGCTCGTCCGCCGGTATCTTCGGGTGTTTCTCCGAGGGATACACCCTCTTTATGACGAAGCGGCTCTTCGCCCCTATGAGGGCGAGTATCTCGTAGAGCTCCTCGGGGGTCTTCATAATGACTTTCTTGTGCTCCATTATGTCCCAGATCTCAAACCTGAAACCGTCGCTCATGTTGGGGTCTATGACAAGCCCGGCGGTGTTGAACGGGTCGGCGAACATGCGGAATATGGGCAGGTTGAAGGCGCCTGGCTCGGTCTTGTCCATCATGAACGCCACGATGGGCTCGCTCTTCCTCTCCTCTATCTCCATCTCCGCGATTCCGGGCCCCATGCCCCTTATGTTGCCGGAGAACGCGTCCTTCAGGAGGTCCTGACCGGCACCGTAGAGCTTGAGTTCCTTCGCCACCTCCGTCGCCTTCGTGAACGCATCCCAAGCCAGGGCGTGAATCTCCTCGCTGTCCACGCCCTTCGTGTGCGTCATTATCAGCTGCAGGTCGTCTCCGACGCCCGTCACGTGGTAATCCTTAAGGAGCCCGCTCTCCACGGCGTGGAGAAGCACTTCCTCTGCTCTCTCTATCAGCCGGGGATGCACCGTGGCGTGGCCCGGATACCCCCCAACATCCGCCTTTATCAGCGAAATCGTCACCTTCATAACGCCCACCGCGGGGCGGATTGGACGGGGGAGATATAAAGATTTGGATGTGCCACTCAGCCCGCCCGTCTCGCATCACGCATCAGCCAAGGCTGAACTCATCATCGTGGCGTATGCGTATTCGTTGGGAGGACATAAAAGTTTGGTAGCGGGGGGTGGATTTGAACCACCGACCTCCGGGTCTCTCCCCGCGCCGGCGGGTTTCGCCCGCTCGCGCGGATATGAGCCCGGCGGGATTTCCTGGCTACCCCACCCCGCTATGCCGCGTCAGAGCACTTCACCCTAATGAGCGGGTCATATTAAAATTTGTCGTCTCTTTGAAAACTCGGGGGTTTCTGGCAGGGAGTTGAAAATCACCGTCCGTTCAGGGCGCCGAATTCTTCGCAGGGCGTTCCAGAAAGGTTTAATAGGAGAACGCTCCATTTACTATTTCAGTGGTGGCTATGCTGTTCCATGCTGTTCCCGGAATGGAAAAGGTGTTCAGGACGGATGTGAAAAAGCCGAAGGTTGTGCTGATAACCGGTCCGCCCGGAGCGATGAAGACGACCTTCTGCTACACCGTTATGACGTACTATCTCAAAAAGAGCGGGGAGTTCGGTCTGTACACGACCCTGGAGGAGAGCGTGGAGAGCCACCTGGCCAACATGGAGAGCCTGGGATTCCACCTGACAAAGAACCTCCAGATTTCCGACATAAGCGACCTGAGGGAGCTGGACATGCTCCTGGAGGAGGAAGAGGAGGTGGATTATCTGCAACTTCTGGAGAAGATGCTCGCCACCTTCAAGAACCAGATGGGCGACAAGTTCTCCTTCTTCGCCCTGGACTCCCTCGGAGCCCTCTACTCCATAATGGAAGACGCCAAGAACATGAGGAAGAGGATGTTCTACTTCTTCCGCACTCTCCGGAGTTATAATCTCTACTCCTTCGTGGTGATGGAGAGGAGTTTAAGCGGGGAGAGCCACCTTCTGGGCAACGAGGGCTTCCTCGCAGACGGCATAATACATCTCGGCATAGACAGGTCCCGTGGGAAACTCGTTCGCTACTTCCAGGTTGAGAAGATGAGGACCTCGGACCACAGCATGGAGAAGATCGCCTTTGAGTTCAGGAACGGTCAGATGAAGATTCTGGGGCCGCTGTTTGAGTGAGAAACGTTTTTCTCCCATCAGTCCCATCCACCCGCAGGTGGTGCGCTTGAAGGACATAGAGGATATGCTCAGGGAGATGGGCCTCGCGTCATGGGAGGAGCTCTTTTCCGACGTCCCGAAGGAACTGTGGGTTGAGCGCCTGGACCTACCGGACGGCGTGTCCGAATGGGAGCTTCTCAGGGAGGTAAGGGAGGTTCTGAGCAAAAATAGGGACGCGACGAGGATGCCCATTTTTCTGGGTGCTGGCGTTTACGTTCATTACATCCCATCCGCGGTGTTTGCCATCGCCTCGCGCTCCGAGTTCTACACCTCGTACACCCCCTACCAGGCGGAGATAACGCAGGGGATGCTCCAGGTCCTCTTCGAGTACCAGAGCGTCATGGCCGAACTCACGGGGATGGAGGTCGCGAACTCCTCCATGTACGACGCCTCCACGGCGCTGGGCGAGGCGGCCAGGATGGCCCACGCGGTCACGGGGAAGAGGGAGATTCTGGTGCCCGAGGCCATGCTGTGGGAGAAGAGGAGCGCGCTCCAGAACTACGTGAAGGGCATCGGGATGAAGGTGAGGTCATACCCGCACGACCCGAAGACGGGCATGGCGGACCTGGAGGCCGTTGCGGAGATGATCGGCGAGGACACCGCCGCCATATACGGTGAGGTGCCGAACTTCTTCGGCGTGATAGATGAGAACGTGATGAGGTTCGGGGAGATGAAGGGTCGTGCTCTCTTCATAGCCGGCGTGAACCCCGTATCGCTGGGCGTCATAAAGCCGCCGGGTGACTACGGCGCGGACATAGTCGTCGGGGAGGGGCAGGTGCTCGGAAACCCGCCGGGCTTCGGCGGTCCCCTGCTGGGCGTCTTTGCCACGCGGAAGAAGTACGTGAGGAGGATGCCCGGCCGGCTGATAGGCGCCACCGTGGACAAAAGCGGGAGGAGGGCGTTCGTGATGACCCTCCAGACGCGCGAGCAGCACATACGGCGGGGCAAGGCGACGAGCAACATCTGCTCCAACGAGGCGCTCTGCGCCCTGATGACCGTGGCCTACGTCGCCCTCCTGGGCAGAAGCGGTCTGAGGCGGCTGGGAGAGATAAACATGGCGAACGCCCAGCGCGTTATGAAGGCGCTGTCCTCCCTCCCCGGTTTCCGCGCGCCTCACTTCCAGGCGCATCACTTCAACGAGTTCGTGGTTGACCTCCCGATCCCCGCGAGGGAGATAAACGAGCATCTCCTGAAGAGGGGGATACAGGGCGGCCTGCCGCTGGACGGGTGCCACGGTCTCGGGAACAGCATGCTCATGGCGGTGACCGAGGTCATAACGGAGGCGGACGTGGAGGCGCTGATATCCGCGCTGCAGGAGGTGGTCTGAATGTACAGGCAGGCGAGGTACGACGAGCCGCTCCTCGCGGAGATGGACGGCAGGAGGACCCTGAGGCTGCCCAACGAGGATCTGGAGGCGCCGCCCATACCCGGGGGCCTTGCGAGGAGGGAGCTGCGGATACCCGACCTGGAGGAGTGGCGCGTCGTCAGGCACTTCACCCGCCTCTCCCAGATGAATTACGGGGTGGACGTGAACACCTACCCCCTCGGCTCCTGCACCATGAAGTACAATCCCAAGGTCGCGGAGATCATAGCCGCCATGCACGAGGCGACGATGCTCCACCCCTATCAGGACGAGAGGACCGTTCAGGGGGCCCTCCGGGTCATGTACGAGCTTCAGGAGTACATAAAGGCGCTCACGGGGATGGACGCCGTCACGCTTCAGCCCGCGGCGGGGGCGCACGGCGAGTTCACCGGCATGCTCATGGCCAGGGCCTACTTTGAGGACAGGGGGGAGGAGAGGGACGAGGTCATCGTGCCGGACTCCGCGCACGGGACGAACCCGGCGAGCGCCGCCATGGCGGGCTTCAAGGTTGTGGAGATACCCTCGCTGGACGACGGGACCGTGGACCTCAGGGCGCTTGAGTCTGCTCTTTCGGAGCGCACCGCGGCCTTCATGATCACGAACCCCAACACCCTCGGCATATTCGAGGATAAGATACTGGAGATAGCCGAGATGGTCCACGACCACGGCGCTCTCCTCTACTACGACGGGGCGAACCTCAACGCCATAATGGGCATCACGACCCCGGGCGCCATGAATTTTGATATCGTGCATGTGAACCTCCACAAGACGTTCAGCACGCCGCACGGCGGCGGCGGTCCGGGTGCCGGTCCGGTGGGCGTGAAGTCGCACCTGCGCGATTTCCTCCCCGTGCCCGTTGTCGCGAAGGACGGCGACAGATACTACTTTGACTACAGCATACCCA
>Ga0209426_1000274_pt1 | contig 65660 bp, 62 predicted proteins | sample Deesub1362B_J571_FD_187697 | JGI IMG/M metagenome (GOLD analysis project Ga0209426, IMG submission 187697) | Deep oceanic, basalt-hosted subsurface ecosystem from Juan de Fuca Ridge flank, Pacific Ocean, CORK Borehole 1362B_J2.571 (SPAdes)... ... | reverse complement strand
TCCTCGGGCGGAATCCCGCCCTCCACCTCGTCCACCCGCTGAGAATCAACGACTTTCAAGTGGTGATGCCCGGGGAGCGTGGGTACGTACCTCGCACGAATCTGATCCAGGAGTTCCTTAACCGGCTGCGGGAACTCCGCCAGGAACCTTGCCTTGGCCCCGAGGAGAGCGGCGAAAGGGTTGCCCCCGCCCCCTTTGGGCCCTTTCACCTCGAGGGGGAAGAAGACCGCATAGACAAGAGCATCGCGCAGGGCCCCTACCACCTCCTCCACCGCCCCTTTCACTCCCTCGATGAGGACGCCCTGCCTGTCGCGCCGGTCGATGATCAAGGCCTCCTCTGGTGCTTCGTTCGGGGTGAGCCCGAACCGGGCCTGGATAAGCTCGCTGGGGGAGACGATCTCGAAGCCCCGTTCAAGCAGGAGCCCCGTAAGGGCGGTAGCGTATATCCCCCGGATCTTCACCTTAACCCCGCCCATAGCCGATCCCACGGATTACGAGGAGGTTCCCCCTGATCTCCCAGGAAGCTCCCAGGATCTCCTCGACCAGCCAGAGGTTCGATTCCACGTGGTCGGTGACGGAGGGAATGCGATAGCGGCTCTTCCCCTCCGCCAAAGCGGCGTAGAGGATGAGCTGGTCCGCTAGATGCCGATCCACGGTGGCCCCGGAGTCCAGATCCGCAAGGAGCATCCGCGCCACCGTCTCTCCAATCGATTCGGCGGAGCGCCGCGGCGCCCCAGCTTGGTCGGCCCCCAGCCGGCATCCGTCCGCGTCCTCGGCGAAAAGCGCCAACGCCGCCCCGGGCTGTGAGGCGGTCTCATCGTGAAGAATCGAAAAAGGGGCGTCGATCCCACGCCTCCGGAGCACGGCCTGGCATCGCTTGGCCATCCGTTCCGGGACCTTCCGTTCACGGAGGTGCGAAGCAAGCGAGATCCCCCAGAAACGGAGTTTCCCCCGGAGCTTTTCCCGCAGGAACGGCCTCAGCCTCCCCTTCAAGGGCGACACCGAAAGCTCGATGATCCCTCCCCCTTTGGGGACATATCCGGGGCGGACCACCTCGAGCTCGGCCGAAAGGCCCATCGTCTGCAAGGCGGGAAGGAGCACGTGCTGGGTGTGAAAGGCGGAGGGGGCGAAGTCCTGGAAGAGGCCGCCGCGGATGCGGAACCGGGAGGGCCGGTCCGCGAACGCAGCCACGGGGAGGACCGTGAGGGCGAGCATGGTGGTGGAGCCCGCGGTGCCGATGTCCCAGACGTATTCGCCGCCGGAAAGCCTCTTCCCCGGCCGGAAATAAAGCTCCATGCTACCCACCGTGGCCCCATCCAACTCCCCGCCAGAAAGCTCCGCCACCGCCCGCACCGCCCGGAGGTGTTGGGGACGGAGGCCGGGTTTATCCCGCTTGGCCCGGATGTTGAACAAATGGAGCTCTTCCCCGAGGAGGGCCGCCAGGGCTACGGAGGTGCGCACGATGGTCCCGCTCCCGGATTTGCGCGCCCCGTCGATCCTGAGCATCACCTTCCGAAGTATATCCGGAGTTCCACGAAAAAAGCCGCGACCAGTGTCGCGGCTCAGCCTCATACTTTGGGGCGAGGTCCGTTCAGGAGCCCGCCGCCAGGAGGTAATCCACGAATGCCTTCTCGGGAAGCGCCCCCTCGAAGCTCACCCGCTCGTTCATCACCACCTTAGGCACGGCGTACACCCCATAGCGGTTCGCCAGGTGCGGGAATTCCGAGGCCTCGATCATGTCGGCCCGCACAAGTTCCGATTCCACCGCACACCGGTGCGCCAGTTGCACCGCCATGGGGCAGTAGGGACAGGTTAGAGTAACGAAGACCTGGATGTGCACGGGATTCTTCAACCCGGCCAGGGCTTCCTTCGCCTCCGGGGAGAGGCCCGAATCGCCGCTCGCGGCCATCTTGATCGCCTCAAGGAGCGAAGAGAACTCGTACCCCGCCGGGACCCCGAAGAAGCGAATCCCGTAGTCCCGGTCTCCCTCCCCCAGCACCACGATGGCCGGGATCTTGTCGATCCCGTACACCTCCGCCACGGCCTTGGAGCCCAAAAGGTCGTGGACCTCCACCTCAATCCGGTCGGAGAGCTCGGAGAGCTCCTCGGCCAGGCTCCGCGTCTCGGCGCAGTAGTCGCACTCGAATTCCTGGGTGAAGACGAGGAGCTTCACCGCGCCGGGTAGTCCCGCGAGCTCCCGTTTCACCTCTTCCCTCACGTGGTCATCGAGAAGCGCCATCGCTACCTCCTTTGGCCGATGAGATACGCGTACGCGGAGAGGGCGGCCTTCGCGCCCTCCCCGGCGGCGATGATCACCTGTTTTTCGGGGACGTCCGTCACGTCCCCGGCGGCGAAGACCCCGGGGACTGAGGTGCGGCAGCGACAGTCCACCACGATCTCGCCGGCCTCATTGAGCTCCAGGAACCCCTTGGCGAGGTCGGAGTTGGGGATGAGGCCGATCTCGATGAATACGCCTTGCACCTTGAGCTCGACCTCTTCCCCGCCCCCGCGGGGCCGGATAACAATCCCCTCCACCCGCTCATCCCCCAGTATCCGCACCACCTCGTGGGCGAAGAACGTCTCGACCTTCTCCCCCGCGGCGGCGATCCGCTCCACCAGCACCGGGTCGGCCCGCCAACCGGGCATGATGTCCACCACATAGATTCGGTTCGCGATCTTTATGAGATCTACCACGGCGGTGGCGCCGGAGTTCCCCGCCCCGATCACCACCACGTCCTTTCCCGCAAAAAGCGGCGCATCGCACACCGCACAGTAAGAAACTCCCCGCCCTACCAGTTCCCGCTCCCCGGGCACGTTCAGGGGCCGGGAGCGTTTCCCCGTGGCCACGATCACCGACCGGGCCACGACGCGCTTCCCACCCGCGGTGGTGAGGAGGAAGTCATCGCCTTCTTTACTCAGCGACACCACCTCTTCGCCCACGGCGATGTCAATGGGGTACTTCTTCACCTGCTCCTCGAACTTGGCGGCGAGCTCCTTCCCGGAGATGTAGTGGTAGCCCATATAGTTCTCAATGTCGGAGGTGAGGAGAGTCTGCCCCCCGATGTCCTTCGAGATAAGCAGGGTGTCGAGTTTCTTGCGGGCGGCATAGACGGCGGCGGTGAGGCCCGCCGGCCCCGCGCCCACGATCACGAGATCGTAGGGGTGGTCTTCCTTCAAGGCCTTTCCGATCTCTGGAGCCACAAGAAATTTGAGCTCAGCCATCTTCGCCCCCTTCGAGCTCCGCAAGAAGCGAGTACGCCCGCCGCAGGTGCGGGATCACGATGGAGCCGCCCACGACCAAGGCGATGCCCATGGCCTCCACCAGCTCCTCGGCCGTGGCCCCGGCCTCCCTGGCCCGGACGAGGTGGTAGGTGATACAGTCGTCGCAACGCAGGACCAACGAGGCCACAAGGCCCATGAGTTCTTTGACCTTACGCGGAAGGGCTCCGTCGGCGTAGGCATCGTTGTCCAGGGCAAAAAACCTCTTTGTGAGGAGATCCGCCCGGGAAAACACGAGCTCGTTCAGACGGGCCCTCTCCGCGAAAAACTCGTCCACCCGGGACACGGCTCACCCCTCGTCCAAGAGGCGCTTTTCGCCTTCGATCTCCTTGATGCGGGTGATGTCTTGTGTGACCTCTATAACGCCCAAGTACTCGCCGTCCGCGCCCCACACGGGGAAGTAGCGGATGTACACCAGCTTCCCCCCGAAGTTAATCCAGAACTCCGCCACGTCGCGACGCTTGTTCTTGAAGTCGTCCAGGATTCGCTCCACGATGTGGACGCTCTTTTGGGGGTGGCAGTTCTGGACCTTGCGGCCGAGCACGGCCTTGGTGCGCACGAAGATCCGGTCCTTGGCCTCGTTGAAGTAGCGGACGGTGTCGTCTTTGTCCACGAAGGTGATGTCCACGGGGAGGGCGTTCAGGATCGCGGTGAGCTCTTCCACGGTGAGGCTCCCGGTGGGGAGTTCGATCCGGGCGCCGCGCACGGCGGCGGCCCGCTCCACCGCGCCTTCCTCGGGCATGGGTGGTGGGGTGATGCAACAGTAGCCGACCTCATCGAATTCCGCCCGGATGGCGAGCCACTCATCCTCTCCGATTACGTCCATGGCGGTGGGAAAAAGGACACGGTTTTCCTTGTAGAAATGGGACATCATCGCCTCGAGGAGCCCTTGGGAAAGCTCCACCAGCCGGGCGTTATCGCCCCGCTCCAGGACGTCCCCGATGGCCTTCTTGATCCCCCGGATCTGGTCGTGCTCCATCCACATGACGGCAGGGGGCTCGGTGATCCCGTGCTTCTCCAGATACGGGAAGAGCACGTTTTCCTCCCGGGTGTAGTGGGACTCAGTACCGAGGAGCTTCTCGAATATCTCCCGGAATTCTTTCTCCTTCTCCGGGGAGCCGTCCAGGGCCTTGGCCGCATCGAGGAGCTTTTTCCCCGCTTCGACCATGTGTTTGTGCTCGGCCATGAGGACGTGGACGGGGTGCCATGGGGGCGCGAGGGGCTCCTGCTCTTCCAAGGACTCCCGGAAGAGGGCCAGGTGCACCTCGCAGAGCTTGCGGATCTCTTCCCGGGGTATGCCCTCCCGCACGAGCTCCTGTTCGATCTGGGCGATCTCAAGCGGCGATACGTTGCCCAGCTTCTCCTTGAATTCTGGGACCAACGCTTCGGGGGGCTCCCCAGCATGCAGCCGCCGCAGGAGTTCCTTCAGGGTTTCCTTGCGGTCCTTTCCGATGAGTTCGCTCATTCCGTTCTCCTTTTCGCGAGCTCCCCGATGGTGAGGGATTCCATGAATTCCCGGATCCGATCGCGCACCGGGTCCCAGAGGTTCACGTAGGGGCACGTATCCTCGTGTCCCCTGCAGGGATCGAGGTTGAGGAGACAGTCGTCGAAGAACCTATCGCCCTCGATGGCTCTAATGACGTCGGCTAGGCTCACCTCTGAGGGATGTCGGGCGAAGCGAACGCCCCCACCCCGGCCGCGTATCGAGGTCACGATCCCCGCCCGCACGAGCTGGGGGAAGATCTTGGCGAGAAAGGGATAGGGAATGCCGAGGTCGGAGGCGAGGTCCTTGATCTTCACCAGGTTCCTCTGCCCGCCGCGGCGGGCGAGCTCGATCAAGCTTGCTACCGCATACTTCACCGCTTGGGGGAACATCTCTGATAAAAAGATCCTTTTTTGCTTATTTTAGCGCCACCACCTCCCCTGTCAAGGGGCCGAGGCCGAATTGCACCCAAGGGGCCTTCACAAAAAACCCCGTTGGCGTACAATCCCTTTTTGACCGAAACGAAGACGGGGATGTGAGCAAGGTGGAGGGCATTGGGTCCAGCGATAGTGCCGTTGGATTACAGGTAAGCGAGCACCGGATCGAGTTCCAAGATCCCCGGGAAACCTTGGAGATCCTCCTCGCCCAGATCAGCCCTGCCTTCGACCCCGAAATCCTCCGCAACGAAAGCTTGATCCGATGCCGAAGCCCCGAGAAACAATTCCAGAAAATCCTCAAGATCATCACATATGCTGTCCAAAACAATATAAATTTGGTTGTCTTCCCAGAACTCTCTGTTCCCTTCAGCTACCTCCCCCTCTTGGAGGACACGGTGAGGGGGTTGGAAAAGGAACTGGTGATTAACTTCTGCTATGAACATGTTCCCCTAAAGGAGCTCGTCCCTCTTCTTTCCCCGCGAGAACGGAAAGAACAAGGGCTGGCGGAAGGGGAGGACGATCCCCGGATGGCCAATTTTTGCCGGATCTTGATAAAAACGGCCCGCGATCTGCACATCTTTACCCAACTCAAGCTCACCCCGTTCTCGGGCGAGTTCTCCCTCTCGGCCCGGGAGACCCTCTTCTGCGGCCGCGTGCTCCACAAATTCATCACCAACTGGGGAAACTTCTTGTTTCTTATCTGCAAAGACTACGTGGGCGAGATAAGGGGGGCGCGACAGATACCCATGTTCGATTTCCTCAAAACCCTTACCGAAGGTGGATTACATTACATCTTCGTTTCAGCCATGAACCCCGAACCCGAGGCCTTCGTGCACGCCGCCCGGGCCTTCTATTACCTGCAAGAAAAAAGCAGTGCCACCTTTACTGTGCTTTTGAACACGGCGGAGTTGGGCCACACAGCCATCATCTTCCCCGTCCGCCCCCATCCGGGGGTCCGCCCCGCGGCCGGAATGCAGCTGGCCCCTTTGTTCGAGGGCAAGCCGGGGTGGGGGACACAGCTCAGGTTCCCCGAGAAGGGAGAACGCCTCATCTCGGGAACGTTGGTGCGCCTCGACCGCTACAAGCCCATGCCCACAAAGCAGATCTTCAGCCCCGTCTACGAGGTGACACAACTGGATGTCTCCGCCTTGGGGATCGAGCCAGATACAGCGATTCAGGCTCCAGTGGAAAGGGCCCCTCCCGCGAAGCCCCGAAAACCCCTTTCCAACCTCCCGGTATCCGCTACCCCCTTCGTGGGCAGGGAAAGGGAGCTTGCGGAGATCGAGGAGCTCCTTTCCAACCCATCGTGCCGGCTCGTCACACTAGTGGGCCCAGGCGGCATGGGCAAGACCCGGCTCGCCGTGGAGGCTGCGTCCCGAAAAATGGGGGACTTCGCCCACGGGACCTTCTTCGTGGCTTTAGAGCCCCTGCGTTCCACTGAAGATATCGTACCTGTGGTCGCCGAATCCATTGGTTTTTCCTTCTACCAAGGGGGGGATCCCAAGGGCCAACTCTTGGACTATTTGCGGGAAAAGGAGATGCTCCTTGTTCTGGATAACTTCGAACATCTTATGGAAGGAGCCGATCTCGTGGCCGAAATACTCCACACGGCCCCCACGGTGAAGCTAATCGTCACCTCGCGGGAGAGGTTGAACCTCCAAGGCGAGTGGTTGGTGGAGGTAGGTGGACTTTCCGAGGACAGCGCCCGCGCGCTCTTCCTCCAAAGCGCTCGGCGGGTCTGTCCGGATTTCGTCCCTGCCGAGGATGAGGCCGAGGAGATTGAACATATCTGTGCCCTCGTGGAGTGGATGCCGCTGGCCATCGAGCTCGCGGCCTCCTGGCTTAGGGTCCTCACGTTAGCGGAAATCGCCGAAGAGATCCAAAACAGCATCGATTTTCTCTCCACCTCCTTCCGAGACGTCCCCGGACGCCACCGGAGCCTCCGCGCCGTATTCGACCATTCCTGGGAACTCTTGTCTGAAGAGGAAAGAAGGGCATTTCGTCGGCTCTCCGTGTTCCGGGGAGGCTTCACCCGGAAGGCCGCTGCCGAGGTGGCCGGGGTCTCTCTCCCCGTCCTCTCCGCCCTGGTGGATAAGTCCCTCCTTTTCCGCGGGGAAGGGGGCAGGTACGACCTCCACGAGCTCCTGCGCGGATACGGGCGTGAGCGCCTCCGCGAGGATCCGGACGAAGAAACAGAAGTTCTAAAAAGGCACTGCGATTTCTTCGCCTCATTTGCGCGTCGCCAGGCCGAAAGGCTCGAAGGAAACGAACAGGAAATCGCGCTGCGGGAGTTACGAGGGGAGTTCCAAAACCTCAAGCTGGCGTGGGAAAACGCCCTCAAGACGCTTCAAGAAGAAGCAATCGGTGACTTAATGGAGGGCCTCTACCGTTTTTATGAAATCCAGGGCAGGTTCCAAGAAGGGGCGCAAGCCTTCGCGGATGCCGTCGTCCTCCTCAAGAAACGGGGAAAGAGGGGGTTGCTTCTGGCGAAGGCCTTGGCCAGACAAGGCCGACTTCGCCACGCCCTGGGAAGCTCCAAGGAGGCGGAGAAGTTGTTGGAAGAGGCCTTAGCCTTGGCCCGGGAAACGGGAGATGCTCGGGAAACGGCCTTGATCTCGAGGCTCCTGGGCGAGGTCAAGGCCTTTCTGGGTGATTACCGGACCGCCGTGGAGCTCGTCCGGGAATCTTTGGACCTGAGCCGAGGGATCGGTGACCGTCCTGACTCCGCCCGGGCATTGAACACCTTGGGCACGGTGGCGTGGAACATGGGCGAGTTCCACGAGGCCAAAAGGCTGTATCAGGAGAGCCTCTCGATCGAAAGGGAGCTCGGCGATGAGCGGGGTATGGCAATCACTTTGAACAACCTGGGCATCATCCATGGAATCCTTGGTGAACTTGAGGAGGCCCGAGCCCTTTTCACCGAAAGCCTCGCCATCAGTGAAAAGCTCGGTGACCTTCCCAGTATGGCCCGGTGCCTGAACAACCTGGGAGTGGTGGCGACGAAACTGGGAGAGCTGGAAAAAGCACGGGAATTCCACGAACGGGGCCTCGAGATCGAGCGGGAAACCGGCAATCGGGGCGGCGCCGCGGGTTCCCTCAGCAACCTCGGGAACCTCGCGTTCCAGATGGGTAATTACGGGGAAGCTAAGGGCTTATACTTGAGAAGCCTGATGGAGCGCCAAGCAATCGGCGATTCCATAGGAGAGATCATCTCGCTGATGAATCTATGCGAGGTCTGTTTTGCCGTAGGGGAGGACGAAGAGGGGGCCCGTTACCTACGGGAGGCCTTGGCCAAGGCTTTGGAAATCGATGCCCTGCGGTTGGTGGTGGGGTGCTTGGCCAAGATGGCCGGATACTTACTGCACCAGGGGGAAAAACTGCGTGCGGGAGAACTCTTGGGACTGGTGCTTGGCCACCCCGCGTTGGATATCGACGGCAAAGAGGATGCGGAGGACGTCCTCTCGCGGCTGCGGACCTCGCTCTCCCCGGAAGAACTGGAACGCGCCCTGAAGAGGGGGAGCGGGATGGATCCAAAGCAGGTGGCCAAAGAGCTTCTGGATGAGCCCTGACTCGTGCGGAGTCCTCATCCCAAAGCTCTCCCCCCTCCACGGCGCTCGCTGAACACCGCCTCCTTATGGGCCGGGATCGTCCGGTGGGGGACCTTCATCGGGCGGAGGTTCATCGGGCGGGGGCTCATCGGGAGGGGGTTCAATATCGTCGGGCGGGGGACCTTCATCGGGCGGCGGTTCTTCAGGAGGCAGTTCCATGTCATCGGGCGGGGATCCTTCGTCGGGCGGAGGGCCCTCATCGGGAGGCGGTCCTTCGTCCTCCGGTGGGGGACCTTCATCGGGCGGAGCCCCTTCTTCTGGCGGCTCGGTTTCATCAGGGGGTGGGGCCTCGTCCTGATCGGGGTTCTCCTCGGCGATGCGCTCCACCAAAGCGGCCACTTCCTCGGGGGGCAGTTCCTCTTCTTTTCGGAGGGCTTGGATCTCCTCGTCTTCGAGCCCGATCGTCTCCAGAAGTTCTTCCGGCACCCGCTGGACATCCCGTTTCATCGCTTCCTCCTCCAGCTTCCGGGCCAGCGAGGCCACCTGTTTTCCGAACTCAGCGAGATCGATCTTGTCTCCCCGGAGTTTAGCCTTTAGTTCCTCAAAGGCCTCCAAGATGGATGCCAGGGCTTCCTGGGGAACCCCTTGGGCGCCCAGGAACGAAGCGAGCTCTCCCACAAAGGATGAGAGGGCCGCAGATACGGCCTCCTCGCTCGCCCCCTCAGCCGACGCCAGCGTTTCCATAAACGCCACCACCGAGCTCAGGGCTACCGTGTCCTCCTGCTTCCAAGTGGAGGTGGTCTTCCACGTGGATTGGGGAACAAGGAGGAGGGCCATGAGTGCCACCGTCCAGACCTTCCGCATCGCCTCACCTCCTTTCGTTTCGACGATCAAATAAATATAAAACACCGCATGCGCCGTTGACAAGGGGTAGCCGGGGACAAGTTTCCCCGATCGTAACCCACCGTCGGGCCCGCCCTTGATTTCTCAAAAGATCTCTATATAGTTCCGTTTACTATAGAGACTTGATAGAAAGGGGCGCCATGACTCCTTTCCTTTTCTTAAGCGGCTTTTACGTGGGATGGAACATCGGGGCCAATGACACCGCCAACTGTGTGGGGACCTCCGTGGGCTCTGGCCTCCTCTCTTACCGCGGCGCGATCCTGTTGGTCTCCCTCTTCGTGATCATCGGGGGCCTGCTTCAGGGAAGCGAAGTGGCCACCACTGTGGGGAAAGGGGTCGTGGAAACCGAGCTGCCACAGCTGGCCGTATTGATCGGCCTGATCTCAGCCGGGGCCTTCGTCACGCTGGCCACCGCCCTGAAGCTCCCGGTCTCCACCACTCAGGCCATCGTGGGCGCGGTGGCGGGTATCGGCCTGGCCACCGGTTCCCCGGTGAACGGGAAGAAGCTCCTCGAAATTGGGCAGATCTGGGTCCTGAACCCTTTCCTCATGGCGCTTTTGTCCTACGTGATCTATCGGCTGGTGACCCTGGTTATGTGGCGGGTAAGGTACGTGGGGTTGTGGGATCGCTTGATGGGCATAATGGTCTTCGCCTCGGTGGCGTATATGGCCTTCTCGTTGGGGGCCAATCACGTGGGCACCACCATCGGGCCGTTGGTTAACTTGGGCTACAGTGGAAAATGGTTGATCGCGCTGGGGGGGATCGCCATCGCCACTGGGGTCCTCACCTACAGCCGGGGAGTGACGGAAACTCTAAGTAGCTCCATTACCATCCTCGACCCCCTGAGTGCCTTCTCGGCCCAGGTGGCGGCCGCCATGGGGGTGCACCTCTTCTCCATCCTGGGAATCCCCGTCTCCACCTCCCAAGCAGTGGTAGGGGCCGTGGTTGGGGTGGGGATCGTTAAAGGGATCCGCGCCGTCAGCCGGCGGAGGGTACTGGAGATCGTGGTGGGTTGGGTGGCCACTCCCACCAGTGCGGGGTTATTCGCTTTCGGGCTTTACAAGCTCGCAACCCTTATCGCCGGCGGTTAGCCCTCTTTGCCCCGCACGAGGTTTTCCAGGTATTCCTTGATCTCTTCGAAGCCGTAGATGGTCCTCCCGGCCTCGTAGTCCTCAAGCCATGCCTCCGCGATGGTGTCGTCCCTCCGTATCTCGATATCGTCTATTCCCAGGGCTTCCACCAGGTCCTTGGCTTCGAGCTCGATCTCGCGGTTCTTGACCCGGAAAAGAAAGCGCGGTATCCGCATCCCGTATCACCCCCTTTGCCTCTCAAGATCACAGCGAATCGACCCCCAACCTTTCGTTATGGTTTTCAATTACGCGAGAAATGCGGAGACTTCAAGAGCCAGCACAGTGGGCAGAAGCGGTCCTCTCGACAGGGACCCGCATGAACTGGACGAGGATCAAGGAAAGGACGGCAATCCCCACCCCCATGAGGAAGGGGGCCTGAGACCCAAACAAGGTCCAAATGGTTCCCCCGATCACCGGGATTACCACCGCCGATATATGGTTCAACGTCTGCTGGAGGGAAAGGTTGCTGGTGAGCTCCTCCTCGGAGAGGGCGATCTTCTGGAGGTAGGTGGAGTTGGCGAGGCTTGTGCCGAAGATGATGTTGTCCAGGATGAACAGAGCGTAAAGCAAGGGAAGGTAGGGGACATACGCGTATCCGAGGAACACCACGATCAACAACGCGAATCCCACGGAAAGCACAAGGCGTTCACCCAGTCGGGCCACCGTCTTACCGATCCACTGATAGGCGTAGGTGTTGACGAGGCTGTTGGCGAGGTAGAGGAGGGCAGTGGTCTGAACCGGTATCCCGAACTTCTTCACTAAGAGGAAGATGGCGAAGGTGGTGAAGATGTGGCGCCGGCTTCCCAAGAGGAAGGCGAGGGTGTAGTAGAGCCAGTAGCGGCGCCGGAAGCGAACCCGCCGTCCCGGGGGAAGTCCCTCCTCACCGAAGCGGAAGGGAAGAAGAACCACCCCCACCAGCGCCGCCACGGCCCCCACCCCCCAGAAGAGCGGCCGATAGCCCACCCTGCTGGCGAGAAGGTACACCACCCCGGTAGCGATCAGGGCCGCCACCGCTCCGAGGGATTGGAGTTGCCCCAATACTCGAGGGGCAGCCCGTTTCTCCACCGCCATGAGCAGCACCGCGTTGTTCGCCGGGTTGAAGAAGTGAAACCCCACGCTCATGATCAAAGTCCCCAAAAGGAGGGTGGATACGGACGAAGCCCATCCCGTGAGGGCAATTCCCGCGCCCAAAATGGAGATGCTCAGGGCCATGAGCCTGGTCTCGGTCAGCGCCAAAACCAAGAACCCCACAACGAATCCCAAAAGTCCCGGGATCTCGCGGATCGCCTGGATTCCCCCGATCTCCGCGGGCCCCACCCCGATGGTTTCCACGGCGAAATTGTTGAACAGGGCTTGCCAGACCCGGAAGCCAAAGTACATGGCGAAGTTGGCCAAAATGAGGTACACGGCGAGGGCCCGCTTCTTCCTGAAAAGCTCGAGCATAGCTTCCAAATTCGAATTCTAGTCGAAGGGTGTTCGCTTTTCACATCGTTTTTCGCCGAAACTCCCATACAATGGTCTCTCCGGCGTTTCCAAGGACCGGGGTTGTGGCGCGGAAATTTTTCCGCTAATAAGTGCGGGCTACAGAGCGCGAAAAAGGGGTGATGTGAACGTGAAGGTACTGCTCATAAAAGAGGTGCCCAACCTGGGCGTTCCCGGAGATGTGGTGGAAGTAAAGGACGGCTACGCCCGCAATTACCTCCTCCCCAAAAAGCTCGCCGTCCTCCCCACGCCCCACAACGTGGAACGCTTTCGCAAGCTCCGAGAACAGTACGAGCTGGAGCTCGCGGATCGCCGCACCCGGGCCCAGGCCCTGGCGGAGAAGCTCCAGGGGGCGGAGCTCGTCTTCGGGCGCAAGGTCCACGACGTGGACAAGCTTTACGCCGCGGTCCGTCCCCACGATGTGGCCAAGGCGATCCAGGAGAAATTCGGGGTTGAGATCGAGCCGGCAAAGGTGGTAATGGAGCCCATCGAGCTTTTGGGCGAGTATGAGGTGCAGGTGAAGCTCTACGAGGACATCGCCGCCACCCTGAAGGTGAAGGTAGAGCCCATCGACTGAATGTCCTTACGGGGAGATGCCTTCCGGGCCGCCATGGGCACCGCGGCTTCCCGGGTGCTCGGGCTGGCCCGGGAGGTCACTTTGGCCCACTTCTTCGGGGCCACAGGCGCCCTCGATGCTTTCTGGATTGCCTTCCTCATTCCCAACATCCTGCGACGCCTCTTGGGGGAAGGGGGGATTGCCATCGCTTTCGTTCCCACCTATCTCCGCCAGGAACGGGAGGGGAAGGGAGCTGAGTTCCTGCGGGCAGCCTTGAGTTTCGCGCTCATCCTTTTCCCCCTGATTTGTGCGGTGGGGGCGTACCTAGCCCCCAAATACGTGCCCCTCCTCGCGGCGGGCTTCCCCCCACCCAGGCTCTCGTTGGCAGCGGGGCTTTCGCGGGTGCTTTTCCCATTTTTGGGACTCGTTGGGCTTGGGGCCATGTTCGCAGGGCTGCTGAATATCCGGGGGTACTTCTTCTTGCCCGCCGTTTCCCCGGTCTTCTTCAGCCTGGGAGCGATCATTGGCGCGCTGCTCTCCCCGTATGTCGCGGGATCGGCCTACGCCTTGGCGGGGGGAATTTTAGGGGGAGCACTGCTGCAAGTGATCCTCCTTTCGTTTCCCCTGCGAAGGGAACTTCGGTTGGGACTTCCATGGCACCCCGGGCTCGTGGAGGTGGGGAAGCGATTGATCCCGGCCCTAGCGGGACTTCTTCTTTCTGAACTCAACGCTCTTGTGGACAACCGCCTCGCCTCGGGCCTACCCGCTGGCTCCGTTTCCGTCCTGCAGTACGGTATGCGACTCTTTTACTTGCCCATGGGGATCATCGTTGCCTCGGTGGGGATGGCGATACTCCCCCGGCTCTCCCGGGACGCCATGGGGGCGGATCCGGAAGCCCTGCGGCGGGGGCTCCGTGAGGGGATGGAATTAGTGCTCACGTGGGTCCTTCCCGCCACGGCCGGGCTCCTCCTTTTGGGGCGCCCCATCATCGGCTTCCTCTTCGGCCACGGAGCTTTCGGTGCCGCGGCGGTGGAAGGTACGTACCGAGCTCTGGCAGGGTATCTCGTGGGTCTGTGGGGTTACGCCCTCCTCCACATCTTCACCCGGGCGTTCCACGCTCTGGGCTTATTGGGGCTTCCCCCGCTGATCCTGGGGATCTCTGTGGGCGTTAATGTGGCCTTAGATTTGACCCTGGTCGGGATCTGGGGGGTATTCGGCCTTTCCCTTGCCACGGGGATCTCTGGTTGTGTGGGGGGGATCCTCGCTGGAGTCCTTTTGTGGCGCCGCATACCTGGATGGCTCCCGGGGAAGGAGCTTTTCCTCCGCCTTTTCGGGGTCGCAGTTATGGCGGGGGCCGTTTACGGGGTCGATCGCTACGGAGGCGTGCATTTGGGGGAGTTCGGTCGAGTAGCCGTGGGCGTTGTCCTGGGGATCATCGTTTATCTCCCCTTCACGGGGCGTCACTCGATCCGGTCCGTGGCGAAGGGGTTCTTCAGCGGAACCGGTTGAGGACCATCTCGGTATGCTCCCCCAGGCGAGGCGGGGGAAGGGGTGAGGGAGGCTGGGCCTGGGGCAAGGGACAGACCACCGTCTTGTAGCGCCCCACCGTGGGATGTTCCACCTCGGTAAGCAACCCGTCCACGATCCCCTCGTCCCCAAAAACCTCGGCCAGCGAGTTAACCGGCCCGGCCGGAACTCCCCGCTCTTTCAATACCTCGATCCAGTGCTCACGTGGCCTTTCCCGGAAGATCCCCTCAAGGAGGGACACCAGTATTTCCCGGTTCTCCACCCGGGCGGGGTTGGTGGCGAACCTGGGGTCCAGGACGAGCTCCGGCCTCCCGACGGCCTCACACAGTGCCCGGAACTGGGCATCGGTCCCCACCGCTACCATGAACAGCCCGTCGGCGGCGGGGAAGGCCTGGTAAGGGACGATGTGAGGATGGCCCGTGCCCAGCCGTTCCGGCTCTTCGCCGGTCAAAAGGAAGGCCTGACCCACGTTTGTCAGGGCGGCCACGGAACAAGCACAAAGCGAAAGGGGGACCACGCCGCCCTTCCCGGTGCGCTCCCGCGAAAGAAGCGCCGCCAGGGTAGCGGAGAGAGCAGCCCAAGCGCAGAGCACGTCCACAATGGCCACCCCTACCTTGGCCGGGCGATCCCCTTCCCCCGTGATGGCCATGAGTCCCCCCATGGCTTGGATCAAGGCATCGAACCCCGGCTCCCCATGATACGGGCCAGGGGGGAAGCCAGTGATCGCGACGTAGATGATCCCCGGATTTATGGAGCTCACCTCGGGGTAGGTGATACCGAGTTTCCGTGCCGTACGAGGAAGGAAGTTGTGGACGAGCACGTCCGAGACCTTTATGAGCTCGCGCAGAGCTTTCTTCCCTTCTTTGTCCGCCAGATCCAGGGTGATCCCGTATTTGCCGCGGTTCACCGCGAGGAAGTAGGCGGACTCGCCCCCCACGAACGGGGGCCCCCAGCGGCGAGTCTCGTCTCCAACCCCTGGCCGCTCCACCTTGATAACCTCGGCCCCCAAATCGGCCATCCACATAGTAGCGAGGGGACCAGCCAGGATACGGGAAAGGTCCAGGACCTTGACTCCCGCGAGGGGTTTCTCCATGGCTCAGGCAAGCCCCACCCGCTCCCGGACCTCGCGGATCACCTCCCGGGCGATCTTGCGGGCACGCTCCGCCCCCGCGGCCAGGATCTCCCGGATTTCTCCCCGGGCCTCGAGCTCCCGCCGCCGCTCGCGGATGGGAGCAAGGAACTCCATAAGGTACTGGTGGAGCGTCTCCTTCAGATCCTTGTAGAGGAGCTTCCCCGCTTTGTGCTTCGTCCGGAAGTCCTCCACCACTTCGGCCGGGGCCACGAGCTCCAGGAGCAGAAAGAGGTTGGCCACTCCGGGGGACATCTCTTGTCCCGGCTTGAGCCCCACATCGGTGACCGCGGAGCGGATCTTGCGGTAGATGGACTCCTCCTCTTCCATAAGGCCGATGTAGTGCTCCGGGCCGTAGGACTTGCTCATCTTTCGGGAAGGGTCGGCCAGGGACATGATGCGAGCACCCTTGGAGAGGATGGGCTGGGGTTCGGGGAAGAGCTCCCCGAAGCGATAATTGAAGCGGCGGGCGATGCGGCGGGAAAGCTCCAGGTGCTGGAGCTGGTCCTCCCCCACGGGAACATGGTCGGCTAGATACAAGAGTATGTCAGCAGCCTGGAGCACGGGATAGTAAAAGAGCCCGGCGTTCACAAACTCCTGCTCCTTCGCCTTCTGCTTGAATTGGGTCATCCGGGTGAGGTCCCCGTAGGAGGTGACACACCCCAGGATCCAGCAGAGCTCGGTGTGTTCGGGGACGTCGGACTGCACGAACAAGATGGATTTCTCGGGATCGATCCCGCAGGCGAGGAGGTCCATGGCCAGGGACTCCTTCGCCCGGCGCATCTCCGCGGGGACCATCTCCTCGTTGGTGAGGGCGTGGTAGTCCACGATGCAGTAGATGCAATCGTTACCTTCCTGGAGCTCCACCCATTGCTTTATCGCCCCGAAGTAGTTACCCAAATGAAGTACCCCGGTGGGCTGTATCCCGGAAAAGATGCGCATGGATCACCTCCTGTAGGGGGCTAAGTTGAGGCTTTCGATGGAAAGGCACGCGGCCCTCAGTCAAGCCAAAGATAACCTCCTCGCAGCATCTCCGCCTCCGGGGGAATTATAAAGGAGCCCTCGCGGGAAAAGAAAAAACGCCGCGCTTCCCGCGCGGCGCAATTTATATTTATGACACCATGGCCCGACTGTCAAGGGTTGCTGCCAATATGTGGGAGCGTAGCTCAGCACTGGCCGTCAATCCAGGGCCCGGAGCCGAAAGACACAGGGGTTCTGGGCATCGGGACAGGCATGGGTAACCGCCCCCTCCTTGGCCCACGGAAACCCAGCCCCGTAACGCAGCGCTAATACCTTGGGGAGCATGGTGATTAGGGCATGGATACAGATCCCCGGCGTCTGAAAGCGTTCGGTGTCACCGGGGATCACGAAGGTTTCGCCCACCGTATGTCCCGCAGCGCATGTGCCCTGCTGGCTCACCACCGTCACCTCCACCGTCCGTGCCCGTTTATCTCCCATCATTCATCTCCTCGAACTCATCCCGCAGGATCCCCATGAGGATGACATCGTGAAACTTCCCGTTTCGGTACAACGCTTGGCGCCGTACCCCCTCGCGCTTGAACCCGGCCTTCTCGTAACAGCGGATGGCCCGGGGGTTGAACGAGTAGGTCTCGAGCTCCACTCGGTTGAGCCCGAGCTCCTCGAAGGCGTAGCGGAGCATCGTCCTTACCGCTTCGGTCCCGTAGCCCTTCCCCCAATATTCACGTTCACCGATAACGATCCCCAGGGTGGCCGTACGGTTCTTCCAGTCGATTCGGTGTAGCCCCACGTTTCCGATGTGAACCCATTGATCCCCTGCTCGCACCTCGATGGCGAGGACGATGTCCTCGCGGCGGGAGGCGAGGGACTCCACCCACCGTTCCTCCTCCGCCCGGGAAAGGGGGCGGTACATGGTGAGGAATTGCTTCACCTCGGGATCGTTGAACCAACGCACGAACCGGGGAACATCCTCCCGTTCGATCGCCCGCAACTTAACCCTCTCCCCATATATCACGCCGGTGTCCCCCCAGGGAAAACTTCCCTGCCCCCGTCACGCGTTACGCGTTACCCGTTACGGCCTTTATGTGGCGGGCCGCGAGGATCCCCGTGACGGCGGCGAACACGATCCCCCGGGAATGGCCCGAGGCGTCTCCCGCCACATAGAAGCCCGGAAGTTCGGTCTCCATGCCCTTGTTCACCCGATAGCGGGTGTCGTAGAACTTGATCTCCGGGGCGTAAATCAAAGTGCCATCGGCCGCAAGTCCCGGGATGATCCGGTCCAGCCGCTCCAGTGCTTCCACGATATCCATCACCACGCGATGGGGGAGGGCCATGGAGATATCCCCCGGGGTGTACTCCTCTAAGGTGGGTTGAATAGGCGCCCGCCGCAGCCTCTCGGGGGTGGAGCGGCGTCCCTTCTTCAGGTCCTTTAGCCGCTGCAAGATCGGCCGTCCCCCGCCGATGGTGGTGGCGAGCTTGGCGATGGCCCGCCCGTACTCGGTGGTATCCTCCACCGGGTCCGTAAGCTCGATGTGCACCAGTAGCGCGAAGTTGGTGTTCTCGGTTTTTTTGTCGTTCTCGGCGTGGCCGTTCACGAGGACGAACTCCTCGTAGTCCTCCTTGACCACAAACCCCCGGGGGTTGGTACAGAAAGTGCGGACCATGTCGTCGTAGGTGGAGGTGCGCACGCGGAACTTGGCATCATACATGACCCGCTCGATGGGCTCGTAGAGCTCGGCGGGGAACTCCACCCGCACCCCCACATCCAAGGGCCCAAACTCCGGCCCCACCCCGAGCCGCCGGGCCACCTCTCGCAGCCAGTACGCCCCCACCCTTCCGGGCGCGGCGATCACCCGGTGCGCTTCCACTTCGAGGCCGTTCCCCTTGAGGAGGAAACCGTTTGGGAGGTGCTCGATGGCCTCCACCTTGGTCCCGAGGCGGAATTCTACCCCCCGGGCGAGGAGGTCATGGTAGAAATTGTCGATCACTTCGCGGATGCGGGAGGTACCGATGTGGCGCTGGCGGCCGGCGATGAACTCGATCCCCGCCTCGGCGGCCTTCTTCTTGAGAGCAGCGAGGTCCTCATCCCTTTCCCCAGAATAACGCTCCGGGGCCCCATAACGGGTGAAGGCCTCGTCCACTTCCTTTATCAGCGCTTCAAGCTCTCCGGGGCTACAGCCTATGGCCGCGGGGTCGCCCCCGATGCGGGGGGTGAGGTTCAGCTTCCCGTCGGAGAAGGTCCCGGCACCGCCCACCCCACAGGTGATGCTCTTGCGCCTTTGGGGGTCAAGGCCCTTGTCCACCACGATGACCTTGAAACCCGCCTCCACGAGCTCCAACGCGGCAAAGAGCCCCGCCGGTCCCGCACCCACAATGGCAACGTCATATCTCACCACGGTCTCCTTTTCGATTCGGAACAGAAGCTGCAGCCTTTAATAATAACGCAACGGCATGGTTTTCCTATAGGCTACTGGAAGAAGTGCGGAAAGTTCCCCTTCGCCATTAGGCCAAGCTGGCACCGAGGGTCGCCGTCGCCAAGGCCGAGGGGCGCGAGGGGGTAAGGGTCTCTCCCAGCGTTCCCCACGCCAGGAGTGCAGTGAGCATCGGGCTCAGATTGAGGAACACGCTGGCCTCGGTGGCCTTCAGGCGCCGCAATGCATGGGTATACAGAAGGAACGCCAAAAACCGTATTTATCACGCCCATCCCCAAGACCACTCCCCAAGCGGCGGGATCGGCTCCTGGCACCCCTTCCCACAGGGAATCCCAGCGCCACCAACCCGGCGCCGCTGAAACCCAGGGGAAGTGCGGTGAGGGTCAAGCTGTCTCGCGGTGGAAGAGAGATATTTAAGTGCCGTGAAAAGTACCCCCTTTCCCCACGGTGTACTGAATGAATCTCATCCAGTGCGGAGACAGACAGAACCCTCTCTTTCTCACCACGAAAGGCCAGAGCAAAAGGAAGGCTAAAAAGAAGTGGGCCCACGCCAGAGACAGGGGCGCATGGCCCGCAACCTGTACTTTATCGCACAAACGAGGTGGCCCAAATCACCGCTGCCAGGGCCACCTCTCCCACGGCCGAGAATCTCGTAGCGCCCAAACCAGCCCACTTTATGCGAGCTGGTACATTCCGACAAACGGGGTGGGACGGAAGTAAGCTTGCCTTTTCGTCGAGATGGTGTAGGATCTTGAGCCGTTTAGGTGGTGCGAAGGCCCAAAAGCCTTGGCCCCGAGGCCAGGGCTTTTTCTTTTGTCCCAAGGAGGGAAGATGCACAGGGAAATTGGTACCCACAGGGTGCGCAACATTGGGATCATGGCCCACATCGACGCGGGAAAGACCACGGTCACCGAACGCATCCTCTACTTCACCGGGAAAAAACACAAGATCGGCGAAGTCCACGAGGGGGAGGCCACCATGGACTGGATGCCCCAGGAGAAAGAGCGGGGCATCACCATCACCTCCGCGGTCACTTCAGTCTACTGGCGCGGCCACCGCATCAACATCATCGATACCCCCGGCCACGTGGACTTCACCGCCGAGGTGGAGCGGAGCCTACGGGTGGTGGATGGTTCCGTGGCTCTGTTCTGTGCCGTGGACGGGGTCCAGGCACAATCCGAGACGGTCTGGCATCAGGCCGAGAAGTACCGGGTCCCGCGGATAGCGTTCGTGAACAAGATGGACCGCATCGGGGCCGACTTCTGGGGCGTGGTAGCCCAGATCAAAGAGGAGCTCGGGGCAAACCCTGTGCCAGTGGTTATCCCCATCGGGGCCGAAGAAGGCTTCCGCGGCCTGGTGGACCTCTTGGACATGGAGGCCATCTTCTTCGCGGAAGGTCCCGGCGGGGTGGAGCTACGTCGAGGCGAGATCCCTGCGGAGATGCGCCCCTCGGCGGAAAGGGCCCGGGAGGAGTTGCTGGAGCGGGCTGCGGAACTGGACGATGGCCTCCTGGAGAAGTTCCTGGAGGGAATCGAGCCCTCCCGGGATGAGCTCGTGGCGGCCCTGCGCCGGGGGACCATCGAAGGGACACTGGTTCCCGTCCTCTGCGGCGCCGCCTTCAGGAACAAGGGCGTGAGGAGGCTCCTCGACGCCATCGTGGACTTCCTCCCTTCACCCGCGGATCTCCCACCCGTGGTCGGGGAGAACAAGGGGGCGGAAGTTATCCGCACCCGAAGCGACGACGAACCCCTGAGCGCTTTGGCCTTTAAGGTCCAAGCTGATCGTCACATGGGCAAGTTCACCTACGTACGGGTCTATTCCGGGGTGCTGCGCACGGGCGCGGTGGTCCTCAACGCCACCCGAGGGGTGAAGCAGCGGGTGGGGCGACTCTTCGAAGTGCACGCCGACAAACGTCACATCGTAGAGGAGCTCCGTGCCGGGGATGTGGGAGCGGTGGTGGGGCTTTCCGACACCTACACCGGCGACACCCTCTGCGATGAGCGCCATCCGGTGGTGCTGGAGCCCATCGAGTTTCCCTCCCCCGTGATCGACCTCGCTGTGGCCCCCGTGCGGAGGGAGGACCTGGACAAGCTCTCCCGGGCCCTGAGCTACCTCGCCGCCGAGGACCCCACCTTCACAGTGCGGGCCGATGGCGAGACAGGAGAGGTGGTCATCTCCGGGATGGGGGAGCTGCATCTCGAGATCATCGTGGACCGGATACGGCGGGAGTTCGGCGTGGAGGTGATCACCGGGGTACCACAGGTGGCCTATCGGGAGACGGTCCTCGGGGCGGTGGAACATGAGCACAAGTTGGTGAAGCAGACCGGCGGTAGGGGCCAATACGCCCACGTCGTGTTCCGCTTGGAGCCGGCGGGGCCGGGGGAGGGGTTCCAGTTCGAGAACCAGGTGACCGGAGGCCGGATCCCCCGGGATTACATCCCCGCGGTGAAGAAGGGGTTCGTGGAGGCCATGGCGGAGGGCCCCCTGGCGGGCTACCCCATGGTGGATCTTAAAGTCACTCTCCTAGACGGGTCCTTCCACGAAGTGGATTCCTCAGAACAGGCCTTCCGTACCTGTGCGCGCCAGGCCCTGCGGGAAGCCGCTAAGAAGGCCGGGATCGAGCTCCTTGAGCCGGTGATGTCGGTGGAGGTTTCCGTGCCGGAGGAGCACGTGGGACAGGTCTCGGGGAGCTTGGCGGCAAAGCGGGGAAAGATCCTGGGCATGGAGGTAAAGGGGAAGCGGGCCACTGTGCGCGCGCTGGTGCCACTTGCGGAAATGTTCGGTTACTCTTCAGAGCTCCGCAACATCACCAGCGGCCGAGGCGAGTTCACCATGCACTTCGAGCATTACGAGGCGGTGCCGTACGCTGTGGCGGAGGAGATCGCAGCAGCCCGCCACCGGACTCTTTCCAGCTGAAGCGAGGGCTTGTAGCTCCGTCTGACTTGACCGGGGTTTTGCGGCCCGATAAGATAAATTTGGGTTCCCGGGTAGCTCAACAGGCAGAGCAGCCGGCTGTTAACCGGCGGGTTGGAGGTTCGAGTCCTCCCCCGGGAGCCAAAATTTTTTGAAGTTACTCTCGAAATTTCCCAGCTTCCTCGGGTTTCTGTCCCGGAAGGCCCAGCTTGGACCAATCCAGTGCCCGGGAGTGGCCGGGCCGAGGGAGGAGATGGAGGAAGAACTCCACGTTTCCCGCCGGCCCCAAAAGGGGCGAGCGGATCGCCCCCACCGCCGACCAGCGAAGTTCATCTTCGACGAATCGGACGATGCCCTGGATGACCTCGCGGTGCACGAGGGGATCCCGTACCACCCCGCCTCTTCCTACCTTCTCCTTTCCGGCCTCGAACTGGGGTTTGACGAGAGCGATCACGTCCCCTTCCGGCCGCACTATCCCCACCAGGGGAGGGAGGACGAGCTTCAGGGAGATGAAGGCGACATCCACTGTGGCCAAATCCACGGGCTCGCCGATATCCTCGGGCCGAAGGTATCGGGCATTTATCCCTTCCTTTACCACCACTCGGGGGTGGTTCCTGAGCTTCCAGTGGAGGAGGCCCTTCCCCACATCCACGGCGTAGACTTTGGCGGCGCCGTGTTGGAGGAGACAATCGGTGAACCCCCCGGTGGACGCACCGATGTCAAGGCAAACCTTTCCTGCAGGGTTGACTGCGAAAGCCTGCAGGGCCGCTTCCAGCTTCTCCCCGCCCCGGGAGACGTACCTGGGCCCTTTTTCGATTTCTATTGGGGCATCTTCTGGGACTAAGGCACCGGGTTTGTCCTCTCTTTTCCTCTCCACGTAAACGCGGCCAGCCCGAATCAACGCTTGGGCCTTACAACGGGACTCCACTAGCCCCCGTTCCACCAGGAGTTGGTCCAGCCGCTTCCTTCCCCGTTTCAACTGCGGACCTTCTCTTGCACCTCCTGGTAAACCTCTAACCCTTCTTTTAAGAGCTCACATGCCCGCACCAGGTCCTGACAGTTCAGGACATAGGCGATCCGGGCCTCATCGTGTCCCAAGCCGGGGGTCTTGTAGAACCCCTCTCCGGGGGCGAGCATCACCGTTTCCTTCCCCGGGAAGTCGGTGAGCATGAACTTCACGAAGTCCTCGGCGTCATCCACAGGAAGGCCGAGGATCACGTAGAAGGCCCCCTCGGGCTCCCGGAACACCACCCCGGGGATTTTCCTAAGCTCAGCGCACAAGACGGCCCGGCGACGCCGGTACTCGTCCACCATCCCCTGGATGATCTCACGGCGGCGCGGGTGGGACATGAACGCTATGAGCCCATACTGTTCCATGGTGGGCGGGGAAAGGCGCGCCATGGCGCAGCGTTGCACCCCGTTCATGATCTCGGGACTCTTGGAAACGAGGGCCCCGATCCGCGCGCCACAGGCGGAAAGCCGTTTGGAAATGGAATCCACCATAATGGCCCGGTCGTGGACCTCGGGGAAGGAAAGGACCGGGATGTATCTGCCCTCGTAAACGAACTCCCGATAGACCTCGTCGGCGATCAGGAAAAGATCGTGCTCCAGGGCCAACTCCACCAACATCTCCATCTCAGCCTCGGTGTAAACGGTTCCGGTGGGATTCCCGGGATTGGAAAAGAGAATCGCTCGGGTACGGGGGGTAATCAGGCGCTGGATCTCCCTTTTCGGGGGAAGGTGGAAGCCCTCCTCCCTGTATGTGGTGATGGGGACGATCTCCACCTCCGCCAGCCGCGAGAAACCGTTGTAGTTGGGGTAGAAAGGCTCGGGAACCAGAATCTGGTCTCCCGGGTCACACACCACGTTCAGAGCGAACAGGACCGCCTCCGATCCCCCTTGGGTGATTATGATATCGTCGATCTCCAGTTCCAAACCCCAGTCGGCGTAGTAGCTCTGCATCGCCTCCCGGGCTTCCCTCAAGCCTTGGAAAGGGGAGTAAGCGATCACTTCCACCGGCGCCTTGCGGATCCCCTGCATAAACGGTTCGGGGGTGGGAATGTCCGGCTGGCCGATATTCAAATGGTAGACCTTCTTCCCCCGGCGCTTCGCCTCATCCGCCAGGGGAACGAGGCGACGAATGGGCGAGGCGGGGGCTTGGGCTGCACGTGCGGATATCTTAGGCATATTTGAGTACCCACACCTCCTTCGCCTCGGGAAGTTTCCCCTTCACGATCTCCACTTCCGAGGTGTCGAGGCGCTTTACCGGGAGCTCCACGAGGGAGAGGAACTCATCCACAGGCTCGATGGGCCAGTCCTTGACCAACTCGGTCTTGAAGTGCATGGGGACGATGAGCTTCAGATTGGGAAGGAGCTTTATCGTTTCCAAAGCTTCTTTCGGTCCAATGGTGTAATAACCTCCCACGGGGATCAGCGCCACTTCCACATCCTCCAGGGGACGTTGTTGTTCGGCGGAAATCACGTGGCCGAGATCACCGAAGTGGGCGAGGGTTATCCCGTCCACGTTCAACCGGTAGATGGTGATCCTTCCCCGGTCCTTGCCCCCCTTCTCATCGTGGTAAGCGGGGATCCCGCGAATCTTCACGCCTTTTTCCTCCCACTCGCCCACTCCTCGGATGACCTTGGGGTTCCCTTTGACCCGATGTACAGCGTTGTGGTCGAAGTGGTCGTGGGTGGAGAGGACGAGGTCGGCCGGGCCCTCCGGGGCCTTGTAAGGCACCGATTCGTCATACGGGTCAATAATTATCACCGTTCCATCGCTCGCTTCGATGCGGAAGCAAGCGTGTCCAAGCCACTGGAGCTTCATGAAGATCACCTCCAGGATTTTTTAACCCAAACGGTGGGAATTCGGCAAGCGGGACAGCGCCCGGTGGACGAGCCGTTCCACCAGCTCCTCGTATGGAATCCCGGCAGCAGCGGCCATTCGGGGAAGGGTCGACATCTCCGTCATGCCGGGAAGCGTGTTCACTTCAAGCACATAAGGAACCCCTTCTGGAGAAAGGCGGATGTCCACCCGAGCGAGATCCCGGCACCCCAGGGCGGCGAAGGCCTTGCGGACCACCCCCTCTACCGCCTCCCTCTCCGCGGGGGAAAGCTCGGCCGGACAGATGAACTCGCACTCCCCCGGGGTGTATTTGGCGACCCAATCGAAAAGCCTCTCTTCCCCTTTGGGGCGGAGTTCGAGTACGGGAAGGACCATCAGTCCGCTTTCCTCTTCCAAGATCCCGGCGGTGAGCTCGCGGCCGGGGACGAACTCCTCCACCAATACGTCCCCGTACTCCGCCGCCACTTCTCCCGCCGCCTCCGCAAGCTCATCCCGGTCCTTGGCGAAATGGAGGGCTACGCTGGAACCTTGAGCCCGAGGCTTCACCACGAACGGGGGCTCCAGCTCCGCCAGGGCCCGCTCCAGGGCCTCGGAGATCTTTGCGGCCTCCAGAAGCACACACCGCGGGGTAGGAATGCCTTTAGCTGTGAAGGCCCGTTTGGCTTCGTATTTGTCCATGGCCAGACCCGAAGCCATGGGACCTGACCCCACGTAGGGCTTCCCTAAAAGATCCAAAAGGAGTTGAACCGTTCCGTCCTCCCCTGCCCCCCCGTGAATGATGTTGAACACCACGTGATATGAAGCAAGCCTCTGGGGGAGTCCGTCGTAATTTTCGATCTCCAGGAGCTCCACGTCCCAGCCCCGCTTAAGGAGCGCGTTGTATACCCCCTTTCCCGAGCGCAGGGAGACCTCACGCTCTGGCGAGTCCCCGCCGCAAAGGACAACGATCTTTACCCCGCGTTTCCCGCTCACACCCTGGTGATATCAGAATCCGAGACCCCTCACAAGGACCTAGGTATTACGGGAATGTTTCTGAAAGCGCGCTGGCTCAACCCGGGCAAGGTCTCCCAAAGCTTCACCGTCACCGGAGATTTCGGAGTCCAACGCACAAGAAACCACGTGTGGTCGGTCGGAAGTTTCCCCTCCCACAGGATGGTGGCCTTGCTCATCCTCCACCGCCGCATAGGGGTGCCGCTTGTGACAGCCCAACGCGATATATTCCATGGCGCGCCCTTCCTTTTGTGTTGGTTTACGACAGGGTAACCTCCGCCAGGAGCGCGCTTTCATAACGTCCCTTTATGGGACACTTCCCCAAAGCAGCGCCCAGCTCAAAAGGGACCCGAGGAGTGATATCAAATAATTGCTTTTATGCCTAAATGCTTGGAAAGGACCGCGGGGAAACATGGAATCACCAAAGAAAAAAAGAGGGGGCGGCAATTCCGCCCCCCATCTTTCTCCCGGTTTTTCTGTTTACTTCTCCACCAAAAGCTCGAGGCGCCAAAGCGCCTTTTCGGCGGCGGTCTGGACGTTGTCTTCGTATACGACGAGGTCAACGGTGTAGGAGCCGAGGCTCCACGGAGGCGTGAGGGCAAAGCCCGCCGATCCCACATCCGGGGTTCCCTCGTCGGATTCCGTGGCGGTGAACTCGAACCAGAGCTCCCGGGCCTCCCCCTGATAGAGGAGGAGGGGGAGCGAACTCGGAGTGAACTCCACCGTGGTCCCGTCGAGGCTCACCGCGAAGGACCAGTCGCTCCCCACGCCCGTGTTCTCCACAAGTTCTGCCTGGACCAAGCTCACCTTGTAGTGGGCCGTTTCCTCCTGGGTTCCCCCAGTGGGGGCCGGCCCCCCAGGAGGGGGCTGTGCTGCTCGAGCCTCCTCGGGGGCCGGCTTTTCCTCAAAAGGGCTCTCTTCCTCCTTTGCCTCCAGGGCGCTGGTGGTCTCGGGCGCGGTGTCGTCCTTCCAGATCACCACGGACTGGACAGCCTCGCGGTTCCCATAGAGATCGATGGCGTAATACTCCACCTTGTGTGGCCCCTCGGGCCCTGGGATGTAGAACTTGTCCTCGTAGGCCTGCCACTTGCCCTGATCGATGCGGAAGAAGATATGAGCCACCCCGGAGTCATCCTCCGCGATGAGCTCGAACGGGGTGTGGGACGTAGCCCAGAGCTTCCCGTCGGGAGCGTAATAGTGGGGATCGCCGGGGACGATCCGGGTCACCGGCGGCGCCGCATCCAGGTAGATGGTAAGGGTTTTGGTGGGCTCCCGGTTACCGAGCTTGTCCACGGCGTAGTACTCCATCCGGATCACCGCGGCCCCTTCCAACGGGAATGGCTCGGAGTAGACCTGCCAATCCTGGCCGGCGAGTCGGTAGAAGATCTTGTCCACGCCCACGCCCACGTCCACCGCGGTAAGCCGCACCAGGCTCCCGGGCGCCAGGGCCACGATCCCCCGCTCCTCCACGGCGGTTAGGTCCAGGGTGCGCATGGGCCGGGCTTCGGGCGGAAGTTCCGCCACCGGTTCCATCAACGGATAGCGGTCCGGGACCACTTCATATGAGGAGTCCCCGATCCCGTCCCCGTCCCGGTCCATCCCGCGGTAGTCGGACCAATAATTCCCCTTGCCCTCGTGGTACCAGCGGTTATTCAGCCCTTCGTCTCGGGCGGGAAGGCCACAAGCGATGATGGAGTTTTCATAGACGACATTGTCGTTCGAGCCTGTAGAAATGAGGATCCCGTAGTCACAATAGCCCACCGCGTTCCGATGGATGATGACCTTGCTTGCGGCCAGAAGTTGAATCCCCACCCGACCGCCCCAGATGGCGCAGTCCTCGATCACCCCGTTCTTCACTGCCGAGAGGAAGATCCCCGCTTTCTCCTGCGGATAGCGGATGAGACAGTTGCGGATCACGAAGTGGGAGGTGGTGTTGTTGATGTAAATCCCATAATCGTATCCCAGGGTATCGATGACCCAGCCCTCGATGATGTAAGGATCATCAGGTGTTCCGGATCCGCCGACGACCCCGTTCTCCCACGTGAAGTCTTCGTCTCCGTAGATATAGATGGGATCGTGGGGGACCCATTGGGCAAGAGCGAGGGCTCCACAGAGCGCCACGCCCAAAAACAGCGCTAAAACCCTCCTCATCACATCCCCTCCTTTTCCAGGCGTTCTCCAACGAGGCATTCTACAGTGGCGAAAGGCCGGAACCGCAGGACAACGTTCCGTGACCGCTGTTACCGGTTGCTCTCTCTGAGCTCCCCCACGGGGGTTCAACGGAGGACCTGGATCCCCAACCGCTCGGCCAACACCTCCGGTAGAACTACCGTGCCATCGGGGCGTTGGTTTTGCTCCAGGATCGCCGCGAAAAGCCTGGAGGTGGCGAGGCCGGAGCCGTTCAGGGTATGGACGAACCGGGGTTTCCCTCCTTCAGCTGGACGGAAACGGATGTTGCCCCGCCGGGCTTGGAAATCCTCGCAGTTGGAGCACGAGGAGACCTCGTAGTACCTGCCTTGCGCTGGGAGCCACACCTCGAGGTCGATGGTCTTGGCGGACTGGTGGGCGAGGTCGTCGGCGGGGAGGAGGGTCACCCGGTAGTGGAGCCCCAGCCGCTGGAGGATCGCCTCGGCGTGGCGTACCAACTCTTCCAAGTCTTCATAGGAACGTTCCGGGGTGGTGTAGTGGAAGAGCTCCACCTTGTTGAACTGGTGCATGCGGATGAGGCCCCGTTGCGCCTCGCCCCAGGTCCCCGCCTCTCTCCGGAAACAGGGCGTGTATGCCACGTACCGCAGGGGGAGGTCCTCTTCCGCCAGGATCTCGTCCCGATGCAAGTTCGCCAAGAGCGACTCCGCAGTGGGGTTGAGGAAGAGGTCGTCGGCGGGACAGTGGTAAAGCTCTTCGGCGAACTTGGGCAGTTGCCCCGACACCTCGAAGGATTTCCGATTGGCGAGGATCGGCGGGAGCACCGGAATGTAGCCGTGTTCGTGCACGTGAAACTCGAACATCCAAAGGAGCAGCGCGAACTCCAGCCGTGCCCCTTGGCCCACATAGAGGGGGAACCTCGCCCCCGTAATCACCGCCGCCCGCTCGAAATCCAGTATCCCAAGGGTTTTGCCGAGCTCGACGTGGTTTTTGGGTTGGAAATCGAACTCTGGCTTCGTCCCCCACTCCCGCAGGACGATCTTCTCCTCCGCCTCGGGCACGGAGTCGTGGGGGATGTTTGGGAGGGAGAGGAGCTCGTGGCGAAGCCTATCTTCTACCTCGCTAAGCTCCCGTTCTAGGGCCTTTATCTCTCCCGATAGCTCCCTCAGCCGGGCGATGAGTCCCTGGGCTTCCTCTTTTTTCCCCTCCCGCTGGAGCTTCGCCACCTCTTCCGAGCCCCGGTTGAGCTCGTGGCGCCGCGACTCCACTGCGCGGATGAGCTCACGACGTTGGGAATCCAGCTCCAACACTCGGTCCAGGGAAATGGTTGGGTCGCGGCGGCGCAGCCGCGCCGCCACCCCCGCCGGGTCCTCACGGATCTTCTGGATATCCAACATGACGCGCTATTTTAGCTTTAGAAGCGTTGTGATGCCCAGGTTATAATCGGTGTGGGTTCTCGTTTGAATCGCAAAAACCCCTCTTAAATCAAAACGGAGGCGATGGATGAAGCTTATCGCATATTCCAAGGCTCTCTACTCCACGTGGTTCTATTATGCCCCCGATAGGATCCTCTTCGATTGCGGAGAGGGGATGAGCTCGTTTCTCGAAAACAAGGTCTATGCTATCCAGCGGGTCTTCCTCTCCCACGGCCACGCGGATCATATCTCGGGCCTCATGGGACTCATAAACATCCGCAACAACGCCATGGGTGATCGCGAGAAGGACCTCACCATCTACTTCCCCGCGGGTAATCACTTCATCTCAGAACTCATCGTCTATTTTTCGCGTACCAACAGAAAACTCCGTTACAATCTCGAATGGGTACCAATACAGCCGGGCGACCGGATCCCGCTCCATGAGGCCAAGCGCCACGGGAGGTACCTCGAGGCTTTCGCCACCGTCCATTCTCCCAACGAGATCTCCCTGGGCTACAACATCGTGGAAAGGAGGCGGCGCTTGAAGCCCGAGTACCGCGGGCTTTCCCAACGGGAAATCGCCGAGCTCGTGCGCGCGGGCAAAAAGGAGGAGATCACCGAAGAATACGACCAGAGGATCTTTACCTACGGGGGGGACTCGGTCCCCTTGAAGCCTGTGTTTATCCGCAACACTGAAGTGTTGTGCCACGAGGCCACCTTTTTGGACGATTCCGACCGCAAGGAGTACAAGCACTCCACCGTTTGGGAGGCCATCGAGGTAGCGAAGGAAGCCGGGGTGAAGAAGGAGCTCATCCTCTTCCACCTTTCCAGCCGTTACCGCCGCGATCTCCCCAGGATCAGAGAGGAGATCGAGGCCATGGAGCTTCCCTTCAAGGTTACCTTTATTCCCCCGGGCGAGCTCTTCACCTGGGGTTGAGCCGGAAAGGAGGGAGATGTACGCCAAACGTTTCGTACGTATCGTTACGGAGCTTCCCGGCCCCAAATCCCGGGAAGTGCTGGAGAAGATGCGGACCTATGTCTCTGCGGCGATCTCCCCGCTGGTCCCTGCCGTGGTGGCCAGGGCCGAGGGCGTGGTAATTGAGGACCTGGACGGAAACCGCTTCCTCGACTTCTCCGGTGGCTGGGGGGTGCTCAACGTGGGCCACGGGCACCCAAAGGTGGTGGAGGCGGTGAAGCGCCAAGCCGATCGGTTCCTCCACACCGATTTTTCCGCGGTGCCCTACGGGGTTTTCGTGGAGCTTGCGGAGCGGATCGCGAGGCTCGCCCCCGGACCTTCTCCCAAGAAGTGTGCTTTCTTCAACTCCGGGGCGGAGGCGGTGGAGAATGCAGTGAAGATCTCCCGGGCCGCCACAGGGCGCAAGGCGGTATTAGTGTTCGAGAACGCCTTCCACGGAAGGACACTCCTCACTATGACCATGACCCACAAAGCCATCCCCTACAAAGCCGGCTTCGGCCCCTACGCCCCGGATGTGTTTCGCCTGCCTTACCCGTATCCCTACCGCAACCCGGTCCCCCTGGAGGAGATCGAGCGCCGGATGCTCGCGTTGGTGGATCCCCGCGAGGTCGCTTGCGTGGTGGTGGAACCGGTGATTGGGGAAGGGGGGTTCATCGTTCCCCCGCCGGATTTTCTACCCTTCCTCCGGGAGCTCGCGGACAAACACGGGTTCCTCTTGGTGTGCGACGAGGTCCAGACTGGGGTGGGACGTACGGGGAAGTTCTTTGCCTCGGAGCACTTCGGAGTGGAGCCCGACCTCATCACCTTCGCCAAATCCATCGCCGGGGGCATGCCCCTTTCCGGGGTGGTGGGGAAGGCGGAGGTGATGGACAAGCCCATCCCCGGCTCCATCGGGGGGACCTACGTGGGGAACCCCGTAGCCTGCGCCGCGGCCCTGGCGGTCTTGGACGCGATCGAGGAGGAAGGGCTCATGGAGCGGGCCGAACACATCGGGGCCCTCCTCAAAGAAGGCTTCCTCAGGCTCCAGGAAAAGTATGAGCTCATCGGGGATGTACGGGGCCTCGGGGCCATGGTGGGAATGGAGCTTGTTAAGGATCGAAGGACGAAGGAGCCGGCCACCGAGGAGACGAAGAAGGTGACCCAAGAAGCCATTAAGCGCGGCCTCATCTTCCCCACCGCTGGGATTTACGGGAACGTGATCCGGGTGCTGGTCCCGCTTGTGGTGGGGGAAGAGGAGGTCCAAGAGGCCCTGGAGATACTGGACGAGGCCTTCGCCGCGGTGGCCAGCTGAGTTGTTCGCCCGGGGTAATTGAGCTCACGCGGCCAGGACGAGGACGAGGTCGGCCACGTTTGTGCCGGTGGGGCCGGTAACAAGTAGGTCGCCCGCGGCAGCAAGGGCACGGTAGGAGTCGTTATCGGAAAGCAATACCCTCGGATCGTGGCCCGCGGCGCGGATCCGCCCCGTCGTGCCCCCGTCCACAATCCCCCCCGCGGCATCGGTGGGACCATCGCGGCCGTCGGTGCCCACCGAGGCGACCACCACATCCCGCAGACCCTCGATCCCCAACGCCGCGGAGAGCGCAAGCTCCTGGTTCCGCCCCCCTTTTCCCCTGCCCTTTACGGTGACCGTGGTTTCTCCCGCCAGGACGAGAAGAGCAGGGGGGGATATGGGCCTTTCGCAGCGGCGGAGCTCCCGGGCCACAGCTGCGACCACCCTCCCCACTTCCCGGGCTTCCCCTTCCAGGGTGGTGGTGAGGATAAAGCCCCGGAAGCCCAGCTCCTCCCCCTTTTTCAGCGCGGCCTCGGCGGCGTGGCGTCCCGAACCCACGATGAGGTTCAGGACTCGCGCGAAACAGGGATCGCCCGGTTTCGGGGTCTCCGGGATCTCCCCCGCGGCACCGCGTTCCAGGTGCCGGCGAACGCTTGGGGGTACCTGACCCCAGATCCCGTAGCGGCGCAGCACCTCCACCGCGTCGGCGAAGGTGGTGGGATCGGGGACAGTGGGGCCCGAGGCGATGGAATCCAGGGGATCGCCCACCACGTCCGAGAGGATGAGGGCCACCACCCGCGCCGGCTGGGCCAAGCGGGCCAGCTGCCCTCCCTTGGCCCGGGAGAGATGCTTTCTCACCGCGTTTATCTCCTGGATCACCGCCCCCGAACGCAAAAGAAGCTCATTGGTCACCACGAGGTCTTCCAGTGTGATCCCCTCCGCCGGGGCGGGGAGGAGCGCCGACCCGCCGCCGGAGATCAGCACGATCACGAGGTCTTCCCTTTCCGCCTCGGCCACCAGGGAAAGGAGTTCGCACGAAGCGGCGAGGCCCCGGCGGTCGGGGAGGGGGTGGCCGGCCTCGTGGACCCGGATCCTTTCGGTGGGAATCCGGTATCCCTCGGCGGTTATGACGACGCCCTTTGCAACCCTGGCCCCCAGGATCTCCTCGACGGCGCGGGCCATGCCCGCCGAGGCTTTGCCGAAGCCGACCACATATATCCGCTTTACCTCCCGGAGGTCGAACCGGGCATCCCCTACGCAGAGGACCTCTCCCTCGAGCCGGAAGACGCGCCGGATGCACTCCTCCGGACGCACCGCGTCGATGGCCGCATCGATGATCTCCCGGGCAGCCTTCCTCGGATCCTTGCCCATCTCGCTGACCTCCTCTAAGCTCCCCACGTGGACCTTCGCACGAAGATGGAGGAAGTGGCGGCCCGACTCCGCCGCCATTTCGGTCCAATTAGGTGGCGACCCCGCGAGGATCTCCTCGCGTTGCTCGTAGGCACCATTCTTTCCCAGAACACCACCGATCTCAACCGGGACCGTGCCTTTGAGGCCCTGATGCGGAGATTCCCCACATGGGACGCGGTCCTCGCTGCCCCCCAGCACGAGGTAGAGCGGGCGATTAAAGGGGCGGGGCTCTACCGCCAGCGGGCACAGAGGATCCAGGAGGTCCTGCGAAAGGTGAAGGACAAGTGCGGGAAGGCTTCTTTGGATTGCCTCCGGGAGCTTAAGCCGGAGGAGGCGTACCGGTGGCTCCTCTCGCTTCCCGGGGTGGGGAAGAAGACCGCCGCCATCGTGATGCTCTTCGGCCTCGGGGCACCTTACTTCCCCGTGGATACCCACATAAAGAGGGTCACGAGGAGGCTTGGCCTCTGGAACGGGAGGGGGGACCCCCACGATGCATTAGCGCCTCTTGTTCCTCGAGGAAAGGAGTATGAGCTGCACCTGCACCTTATCCGTTTGGGCCGCGAGCTTTGTCGTCCCCGTAATCCCCGGTGCCCGGAATGCCCCTTGCGGGACCTGTGCGATTGGGCCTCGAGGGAGTAAGGCCTGTACCAACCGGCAAACGCCCCTTCTTCCGTGATTTGGGAAGATTGCGTTTCTCTTTTCGGGCCCTTTAGGCAAAATTAAGCCATGGGTTGGGCAAATGTCTTCGGATGGACGGAGGTCGGCCTTTTCCTTTTGTTTTTCGTCCTCGCGGAGTGGACCCCGGTTTATGAGCGGCAGTGGAAGGCCGCTTTAAGGGTGGCCTTGGTCAGCCTGCCGTTTCTTCTGGGGTGGTCCCTTGCGTTGGTGTCGCTTCCACATCTTTTGCCTTGGCTTTCGGGGGGGATGGCGGTCGCCCTTTTCGCCTTCTGCCTCGCCCTCTTTTTTCCCTGGCGCAATCCCCAGGGGATCAGGATCGTGGGGGAGGAGGAGAGGGTGGATGAGCGGGACGTGATATTCTCCCGCATGGGGCTACAACCGGGCACCCCGCAATACGCCGAATACTATTCCCGCCGGCCCGAACTAGAGGAGGTGGACGCGCGGCTGCGCTCCATGCCGGAGCTCGGGCCGCCCGGCGGCCGTTTCTTCGATCCTCTGGCCACCCCCTTGGCCACCGCCTGCTTCGACGTCCTCCGGGAAGCGGGGAAGCTCACCGAAGGGATCTCCTCCCTGGGCCCGAAGCAAGAGACCCCCGATCTCACCCATTTGGTCAAGGAGATGGCCCGTTACTTGGGGGCGAAGCTCGTGGGGATAGCCGAATTGGATCTCGTCTTCGTTTACTCCCACCGCGGCAGAAGACCGGAACACTACGGCGAGCCGGTGCAGCTTCCTCACCGCTACGCCATCGTTATCGGGGTGGAGATGGATTCGCGCATGGTGAACCAGGCGCCCGCCGCGCCCACCCTCATGGAGAGCGCGCGGGAATACGTGGAGGCCGCCAAGGTGGCGTTGATCCTGGCCCGATACCTGCGCCTCCTGGGGTTTTCTGCCCAAGCCCATATAGACGCCAATTACCGGGTTATGGTGGTCCCACTTGCCTGGAAGGCCGGTCTCGGGGAGCTGGGGCGCTTCAATTAATTATTTGATAACCCCGCAGCTCGGCCCCCAGGTTCGGTGGAGCGCGGTCACCACCGATGCCCCCCTGACCCCGGATGAGCCCGTGGCCTTCGGCGTACAAGATCTGTGTCGCGTCTGCCTCAAGTGCGCCGAGAACTGTCCCGTTCAGGCGATCTCCGCCGGGGAAAAGACGGTCATCCGAGGGGTGGAGCGGTGGGGCTTCTCCCCCGAAAGGTGTTTCGCCCAGTGGAAGAGCTTCGGCACCGACTGTGGCCTGTGCATGAGGGTTTGTCCTTTGAGCCGTCCCCTGGTGGGGCTATACCGCCTCTTGCGTTGGGCAATGGCCCGATCCCCCTTCGCCCGCAGGCTCCTCGTGTGGTGGGATAACCTTATCTACGGTTGCCGCGTTCCCCCGCCCGCAAGTCGCCCGTCCCTGCCTCCTCCGTGGTGGGGATAGCGGCGCTGGATCCGGGAGGCGGGGTAGATCCAGGTTAGAATGTCGTTGTTTTAAGGAGGGCCCGTGGTCAGGGTGGCGTTTCAAGGCGAACGCGGTGCCTTTTCGGAGGAGGCGGCCATCGTCCATTTCGGGGCCGATGTCTCCCCCATTCCCTGTCGCTCCTTTTCCGAGGTCTTCACAGCGGTCAGCACGGGAGGGGCCGATTTCGGCGTAGTTCCCATAGAGAATTCCCTAACGGGAAGCATCTACAGTAATTACGACCTCCTCATGGAGCACGCGCTTCACATCGTGGGAGAGACGGAGGTACGAATTCGCCATTGCCTTTTGTGTCTTCCCGGTGTGGGGCTCGAGAAGGTCCGACGCGTGCTCTCCCATCCCCAAGCTCTGTCCCAGTGCGAACGCTCGCTCCGGGCGCTTTTGCCTTGGGCGGAGCTCGTGCCCATGTACGACACCGCCGGCAGCGCGAAGGTACTCAAGGAAAAGGGCTTAAAAGACGCGGCGGCCGTCGCTGGCAGGCGGGCGGCGGAGATCTACGGATTGGTGGTGGTGAGGGAGGGGATCGAGGATTCCGCCGAAAACTACACCCGTTTCCTAATCCTTTCCCCAAAACCGGCGTGTCCAGAAGGGGCGGCGAAGACGTCCGTGGTCTTCGCCGTGGAGAACGTACCCGGGGCCTTATACCGGTGTCTTGAACCGTTCGCCACCCGGGGGATCGATCTCGCGAAGATCGAGTCCCGCCCCCTGCGGGGACGCCGGTGGGAGTACATCTTTTACCTGGACTTTGTGGGCAATCTTCAGGAAAAGCCCGTCCGCGAGGCCTTGGAGGAGCTACGGAAGCGGACCGAGTTCCTTCGCGTCCTCGGCTGTTACCCTCACAAGGTAGGGAAAGGGCCGTAAAGCCCGGGAAACAGGGGCGACAAGGTTTTCGCCGTGAAAGAATCTAGATTCGAGCCCCTCCTCGCGTGGAGCCCGCTTCTCGGCTGTATGGGGGCAGGGTCCCCCGCCGTCACGGGGTTCCACCCAGCAATCCTAAGTCCTTTAGGTAGGGGTTGTACAGATAGGACCTGCTGAAGGGTTCCGGGAAAGTCGCGTGATAGGCAAGGGCTTTGGCGGGGTCCAGGAACCAGTCGCCCCGGGAAAGCTCCGCCCCCAGCGCCTGGGGGTAGCCCCAGGGGGTGTTGGCTTTGTCCTCGCCCCAATCGTCCCCATCGAAGGCCGCGGGAAGGATGATCCCCCGGTACTCGAATGGTTGATCGAAAAGCTTTCCCGGCCCGAGCTCGCCCCGGTGTTGCCAAAGGGTTTCGTAGACGGGGATCAAGGCATATGTGACCTCGTCGTCGATTCCTTCGGGAACCTGGGCTCCCTCGCCGGGGCGGTAAATGATCGTTCCCTTTTTGAGCTTTATCCTGTGGCCATAGATCCCGTGGCCGTAGGTTTCCACGTAAACCACCGGCCGCCCATCCTCCAGCATGATCTTTCCTCTCACCGTGAGATATCCAGGTTTCACGGAATAGTCCGCCACATAAAGATAAATCCGGTTGTGGGCCAGGGTCTCCATAGCCTCTAGCGTCCCCCACTCGCTCCCATCCTTCCGCACCACGAGCTGTATGGATTCCATGTCGTTCTCATGGCAAAGCGAGGGGAAACACCAGGGCTCATAATCCCTGGGGTGGAAGAGGCTGTAGAAGATGAAGTAGTGGGTTTCGGTTTCGATAACGGAGTAGTAGACGTGGGCCAAGAGGTCCCCCGTGGGCTGGTTCTCCCAATTGTTGTTCCCAACCCAGTCGCCGTCGAAATCTACCCGGATGAGGTAGTCCTGGTCGCCCGCGGCGCCGTGGTAGATGATCGGCGCCCAGTGCAAGGCTAAGTTGAAATAATCCACGTTCCCGAGGGCTGTGGCCCCAGCAAGGACACAGATGAGCCCCACTATAACCCCACGCATCCGATGCCTCCTTTCTTTATTCCCTTTGCGCATGTATTTCATAGGAGAACATCCCGCAACAGCGCCCCCGCCCGGGAGACGCTCCTTTCCCCGAAGTCGAACTCGATCCCCGCGGCGCGGAAGAGCTCCGGAAGCGGCCTCGAGCCCCCGAGGGAGAGGGCCCGCTTGTACGCCTCCAAGGCCCCAGCTCGGTCCCGTTGTGCCTTCTCCCAGATCCCCAGGGCCCCGAGCTGGGCGATCCCGTACTCGATGTAGTAGAAGGGGTAAAGGAAGATGTGGAGCTGGCGATGCCACTCCCACCCCAGGACCTCCTCGTAACCCTCCCAGTCCACGATTCCCCCGAAGCGCCGCCGCAACTCGGCCCATACCTTCGCCCGCTCCTCGGAGGTGTGTCCGGGGTGGGTGTAGATCCAGTGTTGGAATGCGTCCACGGTGGCGATCCATGTAAGGAGCGTCACGATCCCCTCGAGATGCTGGCGCCGCGCCCGCTCCAAATCCTCCCGGGAGTAGAACACGTCCCAGTGGGGGTGGGTCAGAAGCTCCATGGACATAGATGCCACCTCGGCGAACTCCAGGGGCGGCCGCCGCAGGAAGATCAGGGGTTCCTCCCGGGAAAGGAGGGTGTGGAAGGAATGTCCCGCCTCGTGCAGCAGGGTCCTGAGGTCCCGGTGGCGACCGGCGGCGTTCATGAAGATGAACGGCAACCGGCGCTCGGCCAATGTAGCCTGGTACCCTCCCGGGGCCTTCCCTTTCCGCGACTCGAGGTCCAAGAGCCTATAACGGGGAAGGATCGAGAAAAGTTCACCGAGCTCTCGATCGAGCCCCTCGAATATCTCGGAGACCCCCTCCACGAGCTCCTTCGTATCCTCGAAGGGACGAAGCGGGGGCTTCCCGCTCGGGTCGACCTCCAAGTCCCAGGGTCGAAGCCTTTTTACTCCGAGCTCGGCCTTCCTCTTCTCCTGTAACGAGACGAGCACTGGGACTACGTACCGTTCCACCGCGACGTGGAAGGCCTCGCAGTCCCCCGGGGTGTAGTCGAAGCGTTCCCTCTTTCTGAAGGCATAGGCGCGATAGTCATCGAACCCGGCGTTGGCCGCGATCCTTTGTCTCAGGGAAAGGAGCTCGTCGAAGAGCCTGTTAAGCTCGTCCCGGTCCCGGAGCCTGCGTTCGGCGGTCTTCTCCCATGCCTCCCGGCGCACACCCCGATCGGGGTCCTCCAGGTACCTCGCCGCCTGCTGCAAGGTGAGTTCCCGACCCTTTATCGTCACCGTCATCGCGCCGGTGATCTTTTGGTACCGCTGGGTGAGTTTTTGTTCTTCCACTTCTAGGGGAACGTTCTCCTCCCGGAACAGTTCCACTTGGTTCCGGAAGGAGCGGAGGAGCACGAAATAGCGGTCTTCGGGGAGCTTACCGGCGGCGGAGGATTGGACGAACTTCTCCATGAGCCTCTGTATCGCGGGCTTCAGCTTGGGCTCGATCTCTTCCACGAACCGGAGGTACGCCCGCTCGTATTCCCCGTTGGCGGTGTCACAGGTCATGCGGATGTAGCGAACGCTCCGCTCCTCGAAGATCACCGAAAGGAGCTCCGAGAGGTCCGCTAGCCACCTTTCGGCTTCCTCCACCGCCCCGAGGGGGCGCGCCATGAGGTCCCCAAAGTAGGGTTCGAGGTCGCTCCACCCGTTAAGCCGGAAATCCTCGGCCACGAACTTACGCGGGTATCCCCGCGGAAGTCTCTCCAGCTCAAGCGGCATCTCGCGCTCCTTTCTCCCTAGCCAACCTGTACACGGCCTCCAGGGCGATCCGTATCTCCCGTTCCACCGCCTGCCGCACCACCTCCCGGTGGGGGTCGTACTCCCCAGCGCTCGCCCGCAGGGCGTTTCCGTCGATGGCGAGGATCGCCCCGGCCCTGGCCCCCCGGAGGCTCGCCACGACGAAGAGGGCGGCACATTCCATCTCCACCGCCACCGCCCCGGCCGCGGCGAAGGTCTCCAGACCCAGGTCTAACACCCCCCGGTAGAAGGGGTCCATGGTCACCACCACTCCCGTATGGACCTTTTCCCCGACCTCCGCGGCGGCGTCCTCCAGCGCCCGGACCACCCGGGGGTGAGCCAGGGCGGGGAGTTCCGCCGGCACGAGCCGGGGGGTGGTGCCCTCGCAGCGGGCTGCCCCCAGGGCGATCACTAGGTCGCCGTCGCGGATCCTTTCGGTGAGGGAGCCGGCCGTCCCCACCCGGATGAGCACCCTCGCCCCGGCCCGGATCGCCTCCTCACAGGCTACGGCGGCGCCCGGGGCCCCCACCCCGGTGGAGAGCACCCCCACCGGGATCCCCCGGTAACTCCCCCGGTAGGAATGGAACTCGCGGTTCCGCGCCAGGACCTCCGCTCCGTCCAGGTACTCGGCGATCCGAGCCGCCCGGGCGGGGTCCCCGGGGAGAAGGAGGTATAGGGGCATCTCCCCTGGAGCCACGCGGATCGAAGGAAGTTTCGTGTTCATTTAATGCGAGGATAGAAACCGATGCCCTCTTCGTCAAAGGTTTGTGGGAGTGGGGGCACGATTTTAAGATAGGGACAGCATGTGGCAGGTGATCGTGGGAGTGGCCCTGGGGTTCCTGCTTGGCTCTATCCCCACCGCCTACCTCGTGGGAAAGGCCCACGGGGTGGACATAAGGAAGCACGGTTCGGGGAACGTGGGGATGACCAACGCATGGCGGGTGCTGGGGTGGAAAGCCGGGGTGGCGGTGGGGTTGGTGGATATCCTGAAGGGGTATATTGCTGCGGCGTGGGTGGCGCGCCTCGGCGCCGCAGGAGGACTGGACCCCACCTACGCCGCCATCATCACCGGGGCCGCGGCCATCCTGGGGCATGTGTTCACCCCGTGGCTTGGGTTCCGCGGGGGAAAGGGTGTCGCCGCCGGGGCCGGAGTGCTTCTGGGGTTGATGCCCGTCCCGGTGGGGATATGTGCGGGGGTTTTCGCCGCGGCTTTTCTCTCCACCTGGACGGTCTCGGTGGGGTCTCTCTCGGCGGCGGCGGCGCTTCCTATAAGCGTTTACCTCCTGGACCGGTTCACCGGCTTGGACTACGCCCCGCCGCTCCTTTGGCTTTCGGTGGCACTTTCCCTCTTCGTCTTTTTCACCCATAGGGCCAATATCGGACGGCTCCTCCGCGGTGAGGAGCTCAGCTTCCGCAAGAAAAAGAAGGGATGAAAGGGCTCCTTCCGGCGGTGAGCTTGCCCCTTGCCTTTTCGGCGTGGGGAGCCACATGGGAGGCGACGACGTCGGCACACCCAAGATCCCCTCCTTCGAGGAGGCGTTGGGGAGCTTGAAGGTGGAATCTCCCTTGGGAGCGGTGGTGACAAGCTCCCCCCACCGACGGCTTGCCGAGCTGAGGCTCGCGGAGACCATCGCCTGGCTTTTCCTCGTTTTAAATACAAAGGGACCCTCACCTTACGGGGGCGGTTCGGCTGAGCTCCCCTGGTTCAACCGCGGAGGTTTGGCACGTCTGAGCGGCGCTTATGTCGCGGGGATCACCGGGATTACCCCGGGCTTTCCGCCCTCTAGGCAAAAAGGCGCGGCGGGACCTTCGACCTTTCCGAAGCCCCGCCTTGGATCCACACCAATCTTTGGGCCTCGGCTGTGGGGTATATGTTCCAACGGGGAAGTGGATCCCTCGTGGAGGGAGCACGGGGGTTCTTCCGCTGCCTCACAGGATCTGTTGCGTGCAGAAGCTACGAAGCCTCGTGGAGAGAGGCGCTGGGCGCTTGGAAATCGTGGCTTTCTGAGCTGGAGGTACCCCCCTCGGCCCAGGTGCTTTATGAAGCCCGTCGCCGGGCCCTTTGGTTGCGGTTTGTCTTCCTTTACCCCGTCTTCTCCCAGGCATCCCGGGATGAGATCCAAGCCCTTTACGGAAGTATTGAGATGGGGGAAGGTTCTGGTCAGGATCTAGAGCGGCTCGAGGATTTCCTTTCTCCGTCCGAGGTTGTCCCCACTCCGGAGCTCGCGGAAGCTCTTTCCTCCCGGAAGACAAGCCTCCTCCGCTGGCTCGGGATGATGGGCAAGCGGGACACCGAAACCTACAGGCGCTTCCTGAAGCTCCAGGCATCTCGGAACACCGACCCCGCGGAGTATTTCCGGCTATATACTGACCTTATTGCTAAACTTTCCTGGTAATTCAGAAGCCCTCTTCCAGCGATTCCAACATCGCCGAGAGGGACTCCCCTTCCTTCTTGCGGGTGATCTCCACCAACCCGAGTTTGGTGACGTCGATGAAGTCAGCAGGCACCCGGTCCTTGCGGAGTTCCTCCTTGAGCCGCTCGATGACCTTTCTTTCGTCGGCCTTGGAGGCCATGTCCACAAAGTCCACGATGATGATTCCCGAGAGCTTCCGCAGGCGGAGTTGTCTCGGGATCTCCACCGCCGCCTCCAAGTTGGTGTTTAGGATCGCCGCTTCCTGGTTCTTGTGGCGGATGTCTTTTCCGGTGTTGACATCGATGGCGGTGAGGGCCTCGGTCTCATCGATGGTGATGAAGCCTCCGCCCTTGAGGGGGACCCGGCGCTGGAGGGCCTCCCGGAGCTGTCGTTCGATATCGTAGCGCACGAAGAGGGGCATGGTGCCTCGATATAGCTTCACCCGTCCCCGTAGCCTGTCCAGGTGGAGGTAGTGGAGGTAGTGGAGAATCTCCTTGTGTTCGGCTTCGTCGTCCACGATCAAGGAGTCCACATCCTCGGTGAAGCGGTCCCGCACGATGGTTTTCACCAAATCGGGGTTCCGGTAAAGCAGCGCCGGGGCGGAGACCTTGGCCGCCTGTTCCTCGATCCCCTTCCAAGTACCCAAGAGGAACTTGAAGTCTCGCTCCAAGTCTTCCCGCGGAACCCCGGCGGCGGCGGTGCGGGCGATCAGGCCCTCGCCGGGGGCCTTGAGCTCGTAAGCGATCTGCCGCAGGCGTTTGGCCTCGTTCTGATCAGAGATCCGGCGGGAGATGGCCACGCGATCCTCCTTGGGGAGGAAAACCCAGTAGCGGCCGGGGAGGCTTATCTTGGTGGTCCCCTGGGGGTTCTTGGTGCCCACGCCTTCCCGACGCACCTGGATGATGATGGACTGGCCCGGTCGCAAGACCTTTTGGATCGGGGGTAGCCCCTTCCAGGGTTCGAACCCTTTAGAGATCAGGATCGCATCGTTTATCTCGTGCTGGGAGAGGAAAAGGGACTGCTTCTCCCCCACGTTTACGAAGGCGGCGCCGAGGCCCGCCAGGACCGTCTCCACCTTGCCCTTGTAGATGTTCCCCACCAGGCGCGGCCGCTCGGGGCACTCGAAGTAGATCTCCACCAGGCGCCCCTCCTCCACGATGGCCACGCGCTTGCGGACGCCGGTGGCCGTGCGTTGTACGTTTACGAGGATGTGGTTTCCCCTGAGCGTCTCGGCCTCCTTTCTGGGGGCAGTTCGGAAAATAGTTCCCCAATGGTGCGTCCCAACACGGGATGGACCATCTCCGGAACGAGCTCCGCCAGCGAGGCCAAGATCACCCCGCGGCGTAAAAGATGCGGATAGGGTATGTGCAAATCCCCATCGTTTATGATCTTTTCGTTGTAAAAGAGGATCTCGATCTCGATGGGCATCGGTCCCAAGTTGTCTCCAGGCTCCCGTCCCAGGATCCGCTCGATCCCTTGGCATATGGAGCGCAGCTGGCGCGGCTCAAGAGTCGTGTCAGCTTCCACCGCGAGGCCGATGGCCCCGTAAGAGTTTTCCGCAGGGGCACTTCGGAACCAGGGTGAAGCGCGGATTATCTTGACCCCACAAGATCGCAACCTCTCCATGGCCGCAACGATCCTCTCCCGTTGCGGCGGGACCTCTGCCTGTAACCCCAGGAAAACCCGTGCCATGCGCCCCCCATTCCCGGGGACGGGGAGGGGATCAGGCTCAGTCAGGAATCACTTGGGCCTCGGACGAACCACCCTTACGTGGAACCGGAAAACCGCGAACCATTTTCACCATCCCCTCCTGCGCCCCCTGCCTTACGCCCCACAAGGGCGAAACCTCAAACCGAAAGTACGCTCAAATCCCCGATCTCCAGGAAAAGCGAAAGCAACGCTCTGAGGAACGAAAGGCGATTTTCCCTTATCCTTTCGTCCTCCACCATCACGAAGACCTTCTCGAAGTACCGGTGCAACGGCCCCCCTAGAGGAAGCAGTGCCTCCAAGGCTCCCGCGAAATCTCGGTTAGCAAGGGCTTGTCTTACCCGCCCCTCGGCCTTCAGGTATTCCCGCCAGAGCTCCCGCTCTTCCTCTTGCTGGAAGAGCTCAGGATCGAAGGAAGTGAGCTCGTGGCCCTTGGTGATATTTCGCAGCCGCTCGAAGATCTGGGCCAACTCGGCCAACGCCGCGTCCCTCCCCAGGGACGCCAACGCCCGGGCCCGCTCCAGCGCTCCCAGGAAATCCCCCCGTGGTACCGCCAAAACCGCTTCCGCGATGTCATGGGGGATCCCAAAGTCGTCGCGGATTATGTGGCGCAACCGCTCCACCAAGAACCCTTTGACCGTCCCCGCGTCCCTCCCCTCCGGAATTTGGGGATAAAGCTCAAGCGCCGCGTCAATGGTGGAGAAGAGGTCCACCACGAGCCCTTTCCGCAGGATCAAGGAGATCAGGGCGTTGGCAGCACGGCGGATCCCGTACGGATCCCGGGATCCCGTGGGCACTTCACCGATGAGGATCGCCCCCATCACCGTGTCCAACTTGTCGGCGAGGCTCAGGACAGTGCCCAAGGTGCTCTCCGGCAGCTCGTCCGCCCGGGTCCGGGGGAGGAGGTACTCCTCGATGGCCACCGCCACTTCCTCCGGCTCTCCGGAATGCCGAGCATAGATACCTCCCATCACCCCCTGGAGCTCCGGGAACTCCCGCACCATCTCGGTGGTGAGGTCGGCCTTGCAGAGGAACGCCGCCCGATCCAATAGCGTCCCTTGCTCCCCATCTAACCCCAGGGAATCAACGAGGTGCTTGCATATCTCCCGGATCCGCTGGACCTTGTCCCAAACGGACCCCAAACGCGCCTCGTATACGATTTCTCTTAGGTCCAGAACGCGCTCGGCGAGAGGGCGCTTCAAGTCGTTCTCGAAGAAGAACCGGGCGTCCCGGAGGCGGGCCTTCACCACCCGCTCGTATCCCTTACGGACGTATCCCTTCTCGTCTTCCTTTCCATCGCGGAAGCCCAAGAACACCGGGGCAGGCTCTCCGTTCCGCGCGAAGGGGACGAATTTGCCCTCTTCATGGAGCACAGCCACGATAACCGGGGCGGGGAGGTCCAGAAATTCTGAGGGGAATTTCCCCAATACCGGAGAAGGCCACTCAAGGGATCCCACCAGGATTCCCAACAGTTCTTCGGTCCATAGGGCCCTAACGCCGTGTTCCCCTTCCACCCCTTTCGCCGCGTCCCGGATCATGCGCTCGCGTTCCCCGGGATCGGCGATGACCCGAGCCTCCCGGAGCTTTTCCACGTACTCCGCGGGGGAGTTGAGGACGAGCTCCCGCGGGCCGAAGAACCGATGTCCCCGGGTGACGCGATCGGCCGTGAGGTTCCCGTATCGGACGGACAGGACCTCGCCGTCCAAAAGACACACGAGCCACCGGATGGGGCGGAGGAACGCCACCCCCGATGAGTCCCACCGCATCGTCTTCCGACAGGGAAGGGAACGGAGGAGATCGGGGATTATCCCCACCAAAACCTCCCGGGCGGGCTTCCCCGGGGTGCGGACCTCGAGGAAGAGATACTCCTTTTCTCCCACGACCTTGCGCTTCAGATCCTGGGGCGAGGCGCCGTACTTCCGCAGGAACCCCAATGCCGCCTGAGTAGGGTTCCCCTGGGGGTCAAGCCCCACCGCCACCGCTGGGCCCCGTACCTCCTCCACCAGATCGGCCTGACGTTCGGCCAGGCCTCGGACGAGGACGGCCAGCCGCCTGGGGGTCCAGTGGATTTCCATCCCAGAAAACCCCAGGCGCTCCTCTTTCAAGACCTGGGCCAATTTGTCCCCCAACGCCCGGGCAAGGACCGGGGCGTCCAGCGCGGGAAGCTCTTCCGTTCCTACCTCAAGCAAGAACTCGGGCACGGCACTCCTCCAAAAGCTTCAGATAGCCTTTGGCGCAACCCCGGGCCAACTCCCGGATGCGGGCGATGTAGCTCTCCCTTTCGGCCACCGAGATTGCCCCTCGGGCATCGAGGACGTTGAAGAGATGCGAGCAGTGGAGGGTGTGGTCGTAGGCGGGAAAGACCAACCCCGCTTCGAGGCACGCCTTGGCCTCGGCCTCCGCCAGCTCGAACATCTTCCGGATCCGCTCCACATCCGCCCGCTCGAAGTTGTAGATGGAGAACTGGCGCTCCTTCTCGTGCCAGATCTCCCCGTATTTGACGTCCGCACTCCAGTTGAGCTCGAAGGCCGACTCCACCCCTTGCAGGAAGATCGCGATCCGCTCGAGCCCATAGGTGAGCTCCACCGAGACCGGATCCAGGTCCATCCCCCCCATCTGTTGGAAGTAGGTGAACTGGGTGATCTCCATCTCGTCGAGCCACACCTGCCAGCCCACCCCCCAGGCCCCGAGGGTCGGGGATTCCCAGTCGTCCTCGGAGAACTTCACGTCGTGGTCCCGCAGTTCGATCCCCACGTATTCGAGCGATCCCAGGTAAAGGTCCTGGATGTCCGGGGGCGGGGGCTTCAGGATCACCTGGTACTGGTGGTGGAGCCGGAGCCGAATGGGGTTTTCCCCGTAGCGGCCGTCGGTGGGGCGGCGGGAGGGCTCGATGTACGCCACCCGCCAGGGATCCGGCCCCAAGCACCCGAAGAAGGTGGCGGGGTTGAAGGTCCCCGCGCCCTTCTCCACGTCATACGGCTCGAAGATCACACAGCCCTGGTCCCGCCAGTATTCGTGCAACGCCAGGACCAGGTCCTGGAAGGTCGCTACGCGTTTCTTGCCATTTCGCATAGCTCGGCGAAGGCCTCGGGGTCGCGGATCGCCAGATCCGCGAGCATCTTTCGGTTTATCGCCACCCCGGCCTTCCGGAGCCCCCCCATGAACTTGGAGTAAGAGAGGCCGTGTTGACGGGCCGCGGCCCCGATGCGGATCTGCCAGAGGCGACGCATATTGCGTTTTCTAAGCTTTCGGGAGACATACATGTGGAGCCGGGCTTTGATCACAGACTGCTTGGCGATCCGCCAGCAGTTCTTGCGCTTGCCCTGGAATCCCTTTGCCTGCTTCAGGATCTTACGACGGCGTCGGGTATGAACCGTACCCCCTTTGACGCGCATGTTCTACCTCCTTTTGATCGTGCCGCGTGCGTTACGGTACATTGAGGACCTTGATGAGCCGTTTCCGCTCGGCCCCCGTAACCTCCACCTTTCGGCGGGCCTGCCGCTTGTACTGCGGCCGTTTTTTGGTGCGTTTGTGCTGGTAGCGGGCCCGCATGCGGAAGATCTTGCCCGCGGCGTTCACCTTCAGGCGTTTGGCCGCTGCCTTGTGGGTCTTCTTCTTGCGTTTCATCCGCCTCCTCCTTTGGTGCGCAGTGGGCTCAGGAGCATCTGCAGGGTCCGCCCCTTGGAGAGGGGATCCTGGTCCACCTTAGCGATATCCCGGAGCTCCTGGGCCACCCGGGAAAGTAGCTCCCGTCCCTTGTCCAGGTGGATTATCTGACGGCCCTTAAAGAAGACCGTCACCCTCACCTTGCTCCCCTCTTCCAGGAACTCCCGGATCCGCTCGAGCTTCGTCTGGAAGTCGTGTTCACCGGTTTGTATCGTGAACTTCACCTCTTTCAGCTTCGCCGGCTTCTTTTGTTTCTTCTCTCGCTTCTCCAGCTGGTAGAGGTATTTCCCGTAGTCGACGATCTTACAGACCACGGGATTGTGCTCCGGGGCCACCTCCACGAGGTCCAGCCCCCGTTCTTGGGCTAAATCCAGCGCCCGCTGGATGGGCACAACCCCCAGATTACGCCCGTTTTCGTCGATGAGGAGTACCTCCCGGGCCCTTATCTCTTCGTTTACGCGAAACCTCTTCTTAATACCACCAACCCCCTTTCCTTTGGAATTTTAGCCGCGGACGCGGCTTTCGGCCACGCTAGCGGTAGATCCCGTGGGTGCGGATAAACCGGTCCACCGCTTCCGGGACCAATCCCTCCACCGGCAACCCCTCCCGGTACCGGCGCCGGATCTCCGAGGAGGATATCTCCACCGGCTCCATGGGGATAAGGTGGATCTCCGCCCGGTCCAGGGGTGGCCGACGCAGCTCCTCGGGATCTATTCCGCGCCGGGGCGCAATTATAAAGGGACAAAGCTGGATGAGCTCGTCCGAGTCCTTCCAGCTGGAGAGCCCTAAGAAGGCGTCCGCCCCGATGATATAGGCCACCCCTTGGGGATACAGCTTGAGCATCTTGCGCACCGTGTCCACGGTATAGGCCGGCCCGTCGGTGTCCATCTCTGCGCGGGAGACCTCGAACCCCGGATGGCCGGCGATGGCGAGCTCCACCATGCGGAAGCGGAGCTCCGCGGGGACGTCCACCTCCTTGTGGGGGGGGCGGGCAGTGGGGATAAAGATCACCCGGTCGAGCCCGAACTGCCTCAAGGCCTCCTCCGCCACCCTCAGGTGTCCCACGTGGATGGGATTGAACGCGCCCCCGAAGAGCCCGACCTTACCCCTCAAACTCAAACTCCACCTCGATGCCGCCTATGCGGATCGGCTCTCCACTCCAGCCAGCCCGCCGCAGTGCCCGGAATACACCCTTGCGTTCGAGCTCCTCCTCGAGATAGACCCTCGCGTCCTCGGTGGACAGGTCGAGCCGGCCCAGCCGCTCGATCTCCCTCCCCTCCACCACCCAAACCCCGTCCTCCCGCGCTATCCGGAACCCCTTCCGGGGAACGAGCTTCCAGGTCCTCTGCACGGGTACGGAGGGGGCTTCTCTCGGTGCCTCATCTAGCTTCCGCGAAAGGGTCCGCAACAGTTCCCCGATCCCCTCGCCGGTGACTACGGAAATAGGGTGAAGCTCCACCCCTGCCTCACGGAACCGGGACATCCTTCGGGCGATCTCTTCCGGCTGCAAGAGGTCGATCTTGTTTCCCGCCACCACCTCCGGCTTTTCCCTGAGTTCCTCCCACGCCTCGAGCTCCCGACGGATAGCGAAGTAGTCGTCCAGGGGATCTCGGCCCTCCACCCCGGCGAGATCCACCATGTGCAAAAGAACCCGGGCCCGGGTAGCGTGGCGCAAGAACCTGTCCCCAAGTCCCTTTCCCTCGTGGGCCCCCTCCACTAGGCCGGGGAGGTCGGCGAGCACAAAGCTTTTCCCGTCCACCTCCACCACCCCCAGGTGAGGCTCGAGGGTCGTGAAGGGGTAGGGGGCCACTTTCACCTTTTTCCGGGACACCCGCGAAAGGAAAGAGGATTTTCCCACGTTTGGGAATCCCACGATCCCCACATCGGCCAAGAGCCGGAGCTCGAGCTTGAGCCAACGCTCTTCCCCCGGCTCCCCCAGCTCGCGGATCTTGGGCCCTTTCCAGCGGTTGGAGACGAAGGCGCTGTTCCCCCGTCCCCCCTTTCCCCCGCGGGCCACCACGACCCGCATCCCTTCGGCGGAGAGGTCCGCGATGACCTCCCCGGTGTGGAGGTCACGCACCACCGTCCCCACCGGGACGTGGATGATCAGGTCTTTGCCCCGCTTCCCCTGGCGCTTATTGGGCCCCCCCGGCCCCCCGTCCTCGGCCCGGAAATGGACCTGGTGGGAAAAATGGAGGAGGGTGTTCATGGACCGGGTGGCCTCGAGGATCACGTCCCCACCGTCGCCGCCGTGCCCACCGTCGGGCGTGCCCAAGGGATTGTACTTGGTACGGTGGAAACTTATTAACCCGTCGCCTCCCCGCCCCCCGGCGACGTGGATCCTGGCTTCGTCTATCCACACACTAGGCTTTCTGGCCCTCCTCCACGGGGATGACGTTCACGTAGCGGCGCTTGCGGCCGGCGAACTCCACGTACCCCTTCACCTTGGCGTACAGGGTGAAATCGCGGCCCATGCCGACGTTCTTCCCCGGCCAGAACCGGGTACCCCGCTGGCGCACGATGATGCAACCGGGCCAGACGAGCTCGCCGCCGAAGCGCTTGATCCCCAGGCGCTTCCCCGGGGAATCCCGGGTGTTCTGCGTGGAACCCTGGCTCGATTTGTGGGCCATAAGATCACCTCCTTGCCTTTAGACTTTGACGTCGAGGCCGACCTCCCGGACCACGATGCTCCCGGGGCGATCCCGTTCCAGGGCCCGCAAACCCAGAAGCATCGTTTCCAGGATGGCGTCGAGTTCCCGGTCCAAGAAGGGATCGGATCGATCAACGGTGTAGGAAAGCCCGTCATCGGCGCGGCTGGCCTCGGGGGAGAGGTGAAGGTAATACCGCATTCCCAGAAGCGGTGCCTCCACCAACGCCATGGCTGCCAGACCCTCCGCGCCCCCGTTCCCTTTCAAGGAAACGGCGCGGATCCTCCCCTCCTCGTCCCGCTCGATGCGCACTTCCACCATGATCACGCCCTCTCGATTGTGACGATGCGCGTGCGCATGAAGGGCTGCCTGTGGCCCCTCAGGCGCCGATAGCCCTTCTTGGGGCGGAAGCGCTGGATGAGGACCTTGGGCCTCTTGCCCACCGCTTCCACCTCTCCCACTACCCTCACCCCGTCCAGATAGGGCCGCCCTATCTGGATCCCTTCCCCGTTCCGGAGCATGAGGACACGGTCGAACACCACCCTTTCCCCGGGATGGGCTCCCCGGATCAGTTCGTGTTCCACGACCGTGCCTTCCTCTACCACGTATTGATGTCCCTGTATCTCCACGATGGCGTACATGGGCGACCTCCTCAGCATTCTATCTTCCCCGAAAACCGGGGACAACGTTCCATTCAGCGGATCTTCGTCCCCGGCTGTACTTCGCGATCGGGCGTGAGTACCGCCAGGGTCCCATCCGTGGCCGCCAGGATCATACATTCGGATTTGACCCCGCGGATGGTGGCCGGCCTCAGGTTGGCCACCACCGCCACGAGCTTCCCCCTCAATTCCTCGGGGGTGTAGTGCTTCTTTATCCCGGCCACGGCCTGGGCCTTGCGGTCGCCTAGGTCCAGGACGAGCTTGTAAAGTTTATCCGCCCCGGGGATCTCTTCCACGGATAAGATGCGCCCCACCACGAGCTCAAGCTTTTGAAATTCCTCGATGCTTATCAACCCTTCCTCCTTCAGCTCCCGATAGCGCCTCTTGAGGTCCTCCACGTCCACATGCTCCAGGGGCGGGACGGGCTTCTTAGCAAGCTCAAGCCCCTCCGCCCCCCGAAGGGCGTCGGCGAGGTCGTGGGCCCCGATGCCCAACACTTCCAGTACCTTCGCGGAAAAAGAGGGGACGAACGGTTCTAGCATGATGGCGATCGCCTTCGCCAGGTGTGCCGCCGATGCCACCGCTTCCTCGTCCCCCGTCTCCCAAGGGGCCTTATGCTGGAAGTACTCGTTGCCGAAGACGGAAAGCCCCGCGATCTCCTTGAGGGCCGCCGCCAGAGATCCTCCCTCTACCCATTCCACCGTTCGGTCGTAGACCCGTTGGATCTCATCCCGGACGGTGCCTTCGGTGGGCACCTCCGGGACCTGGCCCCCGAACCGCGACCACACGAAAGAAAGGACCCGGTGGACGAAGTTGGCAATGTTGTTCACGAACACAGCGTTTATAGTGCGGTCGAAGTCCTCCCAGGAAAAGTTCACATCAGCGGTTTCCGGTCGGTGGTAAAGGAGGTAAAACCGCCAGTAAACCGGAGGAAGGAGCTCCAGGGCCTCGTCGGCGTAGATCCCCACCCGGCGGCTCTTGGAGAAGGCCTCGCCTCCGATCCAATTCAGATACTCCGTGGCCGCGATCTGATCGGGGAGGTGGTAGCCTTGGCCCGAGGCGATGAGCTGGGCGGGGAAGAAGAGGGTGTGGAAGGGAATGTTATCTTTGGCTTGGGTGTAGACTTGCCACACCTCATCCCCGAACCAAAAGTCCCGCCAGCGCTCCTCCTCTCCCCGGTTGCGGAAGTATTCGATGGTGGCGGAGACATAGCCCAAAGCGGCCTCGGCCCACACGTAGATCACCTTCCCCTCGGCCCCGGCAAAGGGGGCAGGGATCCCCCAAGAGATGTCCCGGGTCACGGCCCGGGGCTTGAGCCCTGCCTCGATCATCCGCTCGGTGAAAAGCTTTACGTTCCCCCGGAAATCTCGGCTCCTCACGTATTCCAAGAGCTTGGGGGCAAGCTTTTCCAGATCCAGGTACCAGTGCCGGGTCTTTTTCCGCACGATGTCAGTGGAACCGCAGAACGCACACCGAGGCTCAATGAGTTGTTCCGGCTCCAGGAGCCTGCCGCAAGCCTCGCATTGGTTCCCCAAGGCGTTGGGATAACCGCAATAGGGACAGGTCCCCACGATGAACCGGTCCGCCAGGAAACGGTGGCACCCGTTGCAGTAAGCCCGCTCCTCTTCGCGGGAGAAGATATAACCGTTTCGTTCCATCTGCTTATAGATCTCGGTGACGAACTCGTAGTGGACCGGGGATTCGGTGATGGTGTAGTTGTCGATAGTGATTTCAAATCCCTTCAAGATCTCGACGATCTTTTGGTGCACCTCTTCCACAAGCTCCTTGGGGGAGACGCCGCGTTTGTGGGCCTCATATTCGATCCGGGTACCGTGGGCGTCGGTACCTGAAACGTGCAGGGTTTCGTACCCCAGGGCCCGATAAAACCGGGTGAACACGTCGCCGGAGAGGAGACACCCGATGAGGTTACCCAGATGTGGCACCCCTGAGCCGTAGGGCCAGGCACTGCAGACGAGGACTCTCTTTATTTCCGGCTTCAAGGCCATCCTCCATTCGGCGGGGATTATAACGTGGCCATTGCGGAGCATAAAGGATTTTCGCCACCTCCACCGAGGGAGAGTTCTCCGGGCCACAGGCCCGCCCCAGCCCTCCGTCACGGGGAGCGCCAGCCCAGGCGGCGGGAGATCTCCTCTGCCGTCTGCATCACGTGGCGGGCGAGGACCTCCTCCTTCCCCTGGACCTTCCGGATCAGATCGGTGACGCTTACTGCCGCCATGGGATCCCCATAGAAATCGAAGATGGGCGTGGCCACGCAGGCGATCCCTTCCTCGTGCTCGCCCAGGTCCACGGCGTAGCCGCGGCGCCGGGTTTCCTCGAGCTCCTCGATGAGCGAGTCCATATCGGTGAGGGTGCGGTCGGTATAGGGTTTGAGTTCCACGCCCCGGAGGATCTCCTCCCGCCACTCTTCCGGCAGAAAGGCCAAAATGGCCTTCCCCAGGGCAGTACAGTAAACGGGGGCCTTCCTGCCCACCCGGGAGTAAAGGGGGAGGGAGTGGGCGGTCTCGATCTTATCGATGTAGAGGACTTCGGACCCCGCGAGCTGGGCCAGATGGACGGTGATCTGGAGCCTTTCCGAGAGCGCCGCGAGCAGGGGATGAGCAACTTTGCGGACCTCAAGAGAGTCCAACAGGAGGCTCGCGAGCTCCAATATCTTGGGGCCCAAGTAATAGCGGGCGTCCCTCTTTTCCACGAAGCCTTCCCGGGCGAAGACGCTCAAGTAGCGGTAGACGGAGACCTTGTGGATCCCCATGAGCTCCTCTAGCTCTACCACCGTGATCCCGTCTTTCGCCCGGGCCACCAATTCCAAGATCTTCAAACCTTTCCGCAGAACCCGTGAGTCGGCCTTCATTTCACGAAAACCGCAGCTAAAATTTTTGCAATTTTACTATACGCGGGGCCTAATTCGTGTGCAAACTTGTGCACACAGGCTGTAATGCTTGTTTTCGCCACTTCCGTGGGTCCTACACCCTTTTTTCGTCCAGGGCTTTCAACCAAACGGGGACCCTGTTTAAATCGCACTCCAGCACGCTTTCCGCTTCCATCACCGCCGCCGCCAAAGCGAGACCCCACCTGATGGAATCGCACAGGCCCCAATGTTTAGCCAACCCCAATGCCAGCCCCGCGCTCAGGGCATCGCCAGCGCCCGCGGTGCTCTTCGGGGAAACCGGGGGCGCCGGGACGTGCAATTCCTTCCCATCTCCAATAGCTACAAGGCCCTGGGAACCCAAGCTTATCACCACCCAGGGTATCCCTTTTGCCCGAAACCAACGGGCCACCGCGAACGCTTCGTCGATGCTTTTGATCTCCATCCCCGTCAACTCGCTGGCTTCGTGTTGATTAGGCTTGATGGCCACCGGGCAAGCGTTTACCGCCTCGACAAGGGGGTGACCGCTGGTATCCAGTACGGAGGGAACCCCTTTTCCCTTGGCTTCAGCGATAAGATCCCGGTAAAGGGAAGGAGGACATCCGGGAGGAAGGCTTCCGCCGAGGAGCAAGCACCTGGCGTGTTCCAAGGCGTGTTTGACCTTTGCGGTAAGGATCTTTACGTGTTCGTAGTTTACTTTTATCCCCGGAGCCGTTATTGTGGTTTGCCATCCTCCTTTCGATTCCGTCAAGACCACGTTTATCCGGGCTGTACCCCTTGCGGAAACGAAGTCGGTCTCGGCCCCCTTTTTCGTGAGCAACTCTTCCACGTACTCACCAGTTATGCCGCCGGAGAAACCGGTTACCCACACGGGTTCACCGAGTCCCGCCAATAAATAGGCCGCCACCAAGCCCTTTCCCCCCAAACCCCATTTCGCCTGTCCCGCCCTGATTACGGAGTGCTTATGGAAGGCTTCAAAGAAGAGCATGTAATCTAGGCCGACGTTGGGGTTTACGACTACGATCATCCAAACCCTCCCATCGATTTCAGGTAGAGGGAGATCCTTGCGTTCGTTTCCACGCGTTCCAGAACGGTGAAGGCATGATCCAAGTCCTTTCCCACACAGACGACCCCGTGGGCGGGGATCAAGACCGCTGCTCCGTTTGCCCTTTGTTCTTCCCCTACATTCTTGAGTTCAGCCACTACCGCCTCGGCCAACCTCCGCGAATGGGCCGGCGCTTCCTGGGTGAGGGGGATAGTGCCGAGTTTCAACGTGTATTCGGCGGTAGGCTCAAGCGGGACGCGGGCACAAGCGAACACCATCGTGTAGTAGGGATGGGCGTGTATCACCGCACCTACCCCCGGGAAGTTCTCGTATATCGCCAAGTGCATCCCAGCCTCTCGCGAGGGTTTCCGCTGGTGGGAAAAGAAGGTCCGGGTTTGCATATCGAATACCACGATATCTTTGGGGTGAAGATGCCATCGATTGCGAGAGCCGGCATACCTCGGGGTCATGTAAACCAGGTCACCCCAGCGCATGGAAACGTTTCCCCCAGTGGAATCGGAGAGCCGGAGGACCCTCATCTCCTCGGCGATAGCGATGAGCCAACTTCGGGGATCCCTCCTTTTCTTCCTCATCTTTTCCGAGAATACCGTTGGAGGAAGTTATAAGGGTAGGGAAGGGGGACGGAACTCACTTCGTCCAATCTTTTTAATTCCCCTTCCTCGAGCGTCCAGCCCACGGCCCCGAGGTTATCCTCGAGTTGGTCTAGGGTACGGGCTCCGAATATGGGCACGATGCTTTCCGATTTGCGGAGGATCCAGTTCAGCGCCACCTGGGCCGGGGTTTTGCCCCGCTCCCGGGCGATCTCGATCAAGGCGTCGATGATGTCCCATGTTTTCTCCTTGACCCGCTGCTCGGGGAGGTCTTCAAAGCGGTCCCGCCGGCCCGCCCGGGAGTCGGGGGGGATGGGGGCGCCGCGGCGGTACTTCCCGGTGAGCCATCCCCCCGCCAATGGGGACCAGGCGAGGAACCCAACGCCTTCCTCTTCGCAGAGGGGGATGAGCTCCCATTCGGGCGAACGCACAAGGAGGCTGTATTCTGCCTGAAGGCTTGCGACCCCGCCCCATCCGTGCATCCGGCAAAGCATGATCGCCTTCATGAGGTGGGAGGGAGCGAAGTTGGAGGCCCCAATGTAGCAGATTTTTCCAGCCCTGAGGAGGTCGTCCAAGGCCCTGAGGGTCTCCTCCAGGGGAGTGGCACCGTCGTAGCAGTGAAGCTGATAGAGGTCGATGTAATCGGTCTGAAGCCTGCGGAGGCTTCCCTCCACCGCTTCCACAATGTGTTTTCGGGAGAGGCCCGTATCGTTTGGGCCCTTGCCGGTAGGGAAGTAGGTCTTGGTGGCTACGACGAGGGAGGACCGGTGGCCGTGCCTCTTGATCCATTTACCGAGGATCCGCTCCGATTCGCCCCCATTGTAGCTGTCGGCGGTATCGAAGAAGTTCCCGCCGGCATCGACGAAGCGGTCGAGCATCCTGAAGGCCTCGGCCTCATTGGTCACCCAACCGAAGGTCTGGGTACCCATGCACAGTTCTGATACCTTTAGCCCAGTTCTTCCCAGAAATCTGTATTCCATTCCATCCCCCCTTCAGGGCGCACGGCAGACCTCGGGCCCGTTTTCTCCTTCGACCACCCGGAGGCCGAATCCCTCCCGCTTGACCCGTTCGTAATCGTGGCCTGATTGGGCTGGATACACGGCAAAGAATATAAGGGGCTCCTCTCCCGTATTTACCATCCTGTGAGCACAGCCCGGGGGGATGTGGGCCACCGTGCCCTTCTGGACCGGCAGCGCCCGAGCTCCTCCTTCGTCTTTGAGAAGGAGGAATCCCTTCCCCGCGAATACGAGGTATATTTCGGCACAGCGTGGGTCTTTGTGATAATGGCCCTTGGTCATGTAGTACTCTTTCCCTATCTTTCCGGGATGAAGGACGGTGGTGGACCAGATGAGCTCCCCCGTCCGCTCCGGTACTCCCTCGACCTCGTGCACTTCGTAGATCAGGGGGTCACCGGTCCGGAGAAGCTCCTCCACGGCATCCCGGGAGGCGAAGGCCTCCGCCATCCCGCTTAACCTCCGTTCCCAGCGCCGTGCCCCTTGGATGACACCGTTTGCAAACTCGAGCCGGAAGACACCCTCCATACCCTACCCCCACTTCACCCGGATGTGCTTCACTAGGAGGTATTCGTTCAAAGCGTGCTCCGAGAGCTCGAACCCGAGGCCGCTTTCCTTCCAGCCCGCATATGGATGTTCCACCTCGCCCCCCGTCACATTGTTGACCCCCACCGTCCCGTGCTCCAGTCCCTCGGCGGCCCGGAGGGCCCGCCCCAGGTCTTGGGTATACAGGTAAGCCACCAGGCCATAGCGAGAATCGTTGGCGAGCTTCACCGCTTCTTCCAACGAATCCACCGCCATAATCGGTGCTACCGGCCCGAAGGTCTCTTCCCGCATCACGGCCATCCCATGGTCCACGTCCACAAGCACTGTGGGCTCAAAGAAAAAGCCTACCTCTAACCCCGGGGGGACCCTTCCTCCGTATGCGACCTTCGCCCCCTTGGAGACGGCGTCCTCTATGTGGGAGATGACGTGCTTCCGTGCGGCTTCGTCGATCATGGGGCCGAGGTCCGGATCCGAAAGTCCGGGCCCGATGGTAAGCTTTTCCGTGCGTTCTACGAACATCCGCACGAACTCCTGGTAAATGGGACGCTCCACATAGATGCGATTTATGCTGTTGCACACCTGACCCATGTTGCGGAAGGCCCGATAGACTCCTCCCTCCACCGCGGCCACAAGATCCGCATCCGCCGCCACGATGAGGGGGCAGTGCCCCCCGAGTTCCAAGGTGAGCCGCTTCATCCCCCCGGCCGCCTCGCGCATCAGGACCTTTCCTGTCTCCGTCTCCCCCGTGAAGGCGATCTTGGCGATCGCGGGGTGACGCACCAGGGCCATCCCCACGTCCCGGCCTTCCCCGTGCACCAGGTTCACCACCCCCGCCGGGGCTCCCGCTTCGACGAGGCATTTCACGAATTCGGTTACGGCGAGAGGGGTCTTGCTCGAGGGCTTGATGACCACCGTGCAGCCTGCGGCCAAAGCCGGGGCCACCTTCCAGGCGGTGAGCAGGACAGGATAGTTCCAGGGGGAGATGGCCGCCACTGGGCCCACGGGATAGCGCTTGACCAGGTTCATGGTCCCGGGGCGGTTCGGAGCGCGCCACTCTCCTACCGGAAGGTCCGCGTGTCGGGCGAAGAACCTCAGGGCCTGGGCCGCCGCCCGTACCTCTCCTCTTGCCTCCCCTAGGGGTTTCCCCTGTTCCCGGGTGAGGAGCCGGGCCACCTCTTCCGCCCTCTTCTCCAGCTCCCCGGCCGCCCCAAGGAGGAGCTTTGCCCGCTCGGCGGGGAGGCTTCCTGACCAAGTTTTGAACGCTTCCGCCGCCGCCCTGCAGGCGAGGTCGACTTCCCGTTCCGAGGCCCGGGGCACCTCAGCGAAGAACTCCTCAGTGGCCGGGTCTTGTACCCTGACCTCACCCCCCGTCCCTTCCTCGATCCATTCGCCATTTATCAACATCATATCGCCTCACCCCGAAAGGAGCTCGATGATGGCGCGACAGAACTCCGGGAGGTCGTCCGGGACTCGGCTCGTCACCATCCGTCCATCCACGGCCACAGGCTCGTCCACGTACTCGGCCCCAGCGTTCACCAAATCGTCCTTGATGGCCGCGTAACCTGTCATCTTCCGGCCCTTGACGAGTCCCGCGGAGATCAACACCTGGGGGCCATGGCAAATCGCCGCCAATACCCTCCCGGAATCGGCGTAATGGCGCACCAACTCGAGGACCCTGGGGTTCAGCCGGAGGGCATCGGGAGAGTATCCGCCCGGGATCACCAGGGCGTCCATCTCCCTTACCTCCGGGTCATCCAAGTTCACAAGGGAGAACCTCTTTCCCTCGGCGTGGACGAGGGGAGGGACGGTGGTCCCGAACCTCCCGGTTACGTACTTGTCCGGGAGGGCTGGCCTCGTGTGGAGGCCACCCTTGAGGGCGAGGATGTAGCAGCGAGCCCCTTCCTCGCTCAAGCGCAGGAGGGGATACCAGAGCTCGATGTCCTCGAACTCGTGCGCCACCACGAAAAGGACCTTCTTTCCCCCGAGCCTACCCATCTCCACCTCCTTCCACGGTGGACACAAGTCGCCTGAATATCTCCCGGAGCGCTTCGTAGGTTTCCTGAAAAAGGTTGTGGATACGAGCGTAGACCTCCTCTCCCGGGCTTGGTTCTACCACCTCCCCAATCCCCACGAACAACTTCGCTGCGGCGACGAAGTCCGGGACGAGCTCTATTCCCACGGCACCGGCCATTGCCGCCCCCAGGGCGGTGGCCTCCAGGGGCGCGGCGGTGATGTGAAGCGGGGTCCTGAAGGCATCGGCTAGGATCTGAGCCCAAAGCCGACTCTTGACTCCGCCCCCGATGGCCCTCATCTCGTCAAACCTCACCCCGAGCTCCCGCAACGCTAGGAGGATGGTGCGGAGGTTGAGGGCCACGCCCTCGTAGACGGCCCGCAGAAGATGAGCCCGGGTGTGCTTCCGAGTGATCCCGAAGAAGACGCCACGGGCATTGGGGTCCCAATGAGGGCTCCGCTCCCCCATGAGATAGGGAAGGAAGAGGAGCCCCTCACACCCAGGTGGCACCCGTTCCGCTTCCAGTTCGATGAGCTCATAGGTGACGAGCCCCAGCCACTCCGCCACCTTGACTTCCAAAGTCCCCAAGGCTTGCTTCGCCCACTCGAGGGAACTGCCGGCGTTGTGCATCGTGCCGTTGGGGGAATAGAGACCTGGGTCGAGATGAGGCCAGGTGAATGTTCGCATCTTGGGGTCCAAGATCGGCTCCGCGCTTGCCCCAGCCACCCAAGCGGAGGAGCCCAGGTATACATGGCCGATCCCGGGCCGCACCACGCCGGCTCCGGCGGTGGCACACACCCCGTCCCCACCTCCGATCACCACTGGGGTACCCGGGGGAAGGCCCGCCTCTTCCGCCGCGTCCCTCTTTACCTTTCCCACCACCTCGGTGGAGGGGACGACCTCCGGCAAGAGCTTCCTGGAGATCCCGGCCGCGGCGAGGATTTCCTCCGACCAATCGCGGCGGCGGATATCCAGGAGGCCGGTGCCGCAGGCGTCAGAGTAGTCGGTGACCCAGCTTCCCGTGAGCCTGTGGACGATGAAGTCTTTGGCCTGTAGGAACTTGTGGGTCCTCCGGAGCACTCTGGGCTCGTGCACCATGAGCCACATGATCTTCGGGGCCGAATACGCCGGCCCCACGCGGTGGCCCGTGATCCGGTAGGCCTCCTCTAGCCCTATCCTCTCCACTAGCCTTTCTGCCTCAGCAGTGGCCCGCTGATCCGCCCAGATGATCGCCCGCCGCAACGGCGTCCCGTCCCCAGCGACAGGGAGGCATCCCATCATCTGGCCCGAAAAGGAGATGGCCGCGATTCCCTCGGGAGAGATCCCAGTGCCCGAGAGCACATCCCGGGTGGCACGGCAGAAGGCCTCCCACCAATTGTTCGGGTCCTGCTCGGCCCGGGTGGCGCTGGGATAGTCCGTGGGATAGGGGGAGAAGGAGCTCCGGACTATCCTCCCTGACTCCAGATCGAAAAGGACCGCCTTGTCCCCCGTCGTCCCTAGATCATGGGCCAAGAGGTACTTCCTTTCCATCTCCACCTCACTTCCCGATGGGGATAAGACCCTTAATGAAGTACCGCTGCAATCCGATGGTAATGGCGATGGGGAAGAGTACAGCAAGGGTCGAGAGGGCCGAGATATCCCACCACTGGGGGCCGCGCTGAAAGTGTTGCATGGCGATAAGAATCGGCATCGTTTGGGCCTTGGAGTAAGTGAGAATCAAGGCAAACAGAAATTCGTTCCAGGCAAAGACAAAGCACAGAAGAAAGGTGGCTGAGAGGCTCGGAAGCACCAGGGGGATCACCACGCGGAAGAAGGCCTGGGCCCGGGAGGCCCCGTCCACCAAAGCGGCTTCCTCGATGCTGCGCGGGATCTGGGAGAGAAAATTCGCCATGATCCAGACGGCAAGCGGCAGGTTGAAGGCGATGTAGACGAGGATGAGGCCCATGTGGGTATCGAGAAGGCCCGTCACCCGGAACATTAGGAAGACCGCAAGGGCAGTAATGATCGGGGGCATCATCCTCTGGGACACAATCCAGAGGAGGATGTCGTCGTTCTTCATCGGGCCGAAGCGGAAGCGGTAACGGGTGAGGGCGTATGCGGCCATGGAGCCCAAGAGGGCGGCGAAGAAGGAGCTTACGCCCGCGACGATGAGGCTGTTGATGAAGGGTGTAATCAGTTCCCGGCGTTCAACGGTGAAGATCCGCACCCACCACTTAGTCGTGGGCTTGAAGTCCACCCAGGGGAGGTATTTGGGGCCTAAGAACACGTCGAGTTTTTCCTTGAAGGAGGTGGTGACCATCCAGAAGATGGGAAACAGCACCACCACCGTCCAAGCGATGAGGACAAAGTAAGTTACGATATCCACTATTTTTTTCTTCATTTTCCTCACTCCAGGGAAATCTGGCGAGCCCTCCGGGTGAGGAGGAAAAAGAGCATGGAGGAGGCCAACACCACGAAGAACAAACTGAAGGAGATGGTGGCGCCGTAGGCGAGGTCGAAGGCCCGGAGCCCCACGCTGTAGCCGTAAAGGGTCAAGCTTTCTGTTACCAACCCCGGGCCTCCTCCGGTCATGATGTAGATAATGTCGATGATCTTAAATGCCTCCACTGAACGGAGGAAGATGGCAGCGATCGAGGCCGGCGCCAGAAGGGGGAAGATGACGTACAGGAAGATCCTCCATCCCGATGCTCCGTCCACCTTCGCCGCCTCGATGTAGTCCTTGGGGATCCCCTGGAGGCCGGCAAGCAGTATCAGGATCATGAAGGGGGTCCACTGCCAGATATCGGTGAGCACGATGGAATACAAGGCCACATGGGGATCGCTCAGCCATCCCACCGTCCCGAGGCCAAGGTGCCGGAGGAAATCGTTGAACGGGCCACGGGTATCGTTGAGCATCATCCGCCACATGTAGCCCACGGCGATAGGGGCAAGCATCATGGGGAGGAGGAAGGTCACCCGGAAGAAGGTGCGCCCCCGGATCCGACGGTTGAGGAGCACGGCGAGGAGAAGCCCCAACAGGTACTCGCAAAGGACGGAAAGGCTCACAATCTTCAGCGTCACCACGAGGGCGTTCCAGAAACGGGCGTCGTGGATGAGCCTCGTCCAGTTCCGAGCGCCGACGAGGGTGACCCTGAGGGCACCGCCTTCGAAGGAGACCTTCCCGAAGGCCATGGCCAAGGTGAAGAGGAAAGGGAAGATGGTGAGCAGGAGTAATATCGCCACGGTGGGGGTCAGGAACAACCGCCCCTGCCACTGTGCGACTCGGCCGCCTCTTTTCCGCCGCATGGACACGAAATAAGGGCCCCGGGTCATCCCGGGGCCCTTCCCCTTCCCGCTACATTTCACTCCACCGGGAGGCCGAGCGAGAGCCTGTAGGCCTTGAGCTGATTCTCCCGCCCGAGCTCCTCGGTGATCTGCTCCCAAGCTTCGGCCACGGCGTCCAGGGCCTCCTGGGGTGACTTCTGGCCAGCAGCCGCCAAGGCGAGCTCAGCGTCCAACGCCTCGAAGTAGCGCGCGCCCCCGGGGATCCGGAGGTCAGGCTGGACGTTGGGATGCCCAATGGTTTCCTGGATCGCCGCCAGGTACTCGGCAGCAGCATCGGCCCCGAACCCGAACCCAACCCATCCGGAGAGCGTTTCGAAGTGGGTATATCGGTAAGGGTTGAACCCCGTCTCCGAGGTGGTCACGGAGCGGTAGCTGTTGGCGGGGCTGGCGAGGAAGGAGATGAAGTCATAAGCGGCCTCCAGGTTCTGGCTTTTTGCGTCGATGGCCGCTACCCAGCCTCCGAAGGCAAGGTAAGGGGCCTGGTTGGGCTCGTCAAACTGGACCCACTCGCCTTTCTTATAGTCCCATACCGTGGTGGAACCGGGCAGGATGGCGAAGCCCACCTTGCCCTTGACCACGGAGGAGGGATCCGTCTCGGCCATAACGCCGATATCTCCCCAATCGATGGCCATGGCGGCTTCTCCGGCGATGAAGACGGTGCGTATCTCGCCGGAGTCCATGTTGATCATGCCGGGAACGCCGAACTTCATGATCTCAATGTAGTCCTCGAGGGCCTTGACGTGGCCGGGGGAGTTGATGAGGGGCTTCATCGTCTCCGGGTCGAAGAAGAGGCCACCGGGCTGGCCCGGGATGGAGACGTAGCCCGCGGCCCGGGAGAAGAAGGTCCAGTAGGCCTGGTCGTCCTTGCGGCGGGCCTCAACCACGCCGTATTCAGGCCTGCCGTCATTGTCCCAATCCCACCCGTTGAAGAACTCGGCGATGTCCCTCACTTCCTTCCAGGTGCGTGGGGGAACGGGGAGATCGTAGCCGTACTTTTCCTTGAACTTGGCCTGGTATTCGGGGTTCTCCAGGGCGTCCTTCCTGTAGTAGAAGATGTGACAATCGCCGTCCACCGGGACCGCGAAGATCTTTCCACCCCAGGTGACGATCCTCTCCCGATACACGGGGAGGATGTCCTCCCATTCGATCCGGGGATCGGCGGCGACGAAATCATCCAATGGGGCGAGGAAACCGGCCCCAGCGAAGTCAGGTAACCAGGCCGCGGGGAAGATTACGATATCGTAGAGGTGTGCCCCAAGGGCGAACGAGGAGTACATCTTCGGGTAGAGCTCAGCCCAGGGGGCGGTGATCAGGCGCACTTTGCCCCCGGTAATGCGCTCCCAGTCGGGTGCGAACATCTGCACCGGCTTGGCGATGAAGGGTGGGGGCTGGGTAAAGACGGTGATCGTTACGCCCTCGAATTTCTTCGCGGCGCCGAATACGGAAATGCTGACCAACAAAAGCGCTATTGTCACCAAACATACGACTTTCCTCATTTTCTATCCCTCCTTGAGGCAAAAGGATTCTCGATTAACTCGGAATAGACTCCCTTTGGCTCTCACCTCCCTCCTTTTGATGTTGGAACCCGCTGACCTGCCCGTGTGTTGCGAAATGCACAACATACTGTATCAATTTATAGTATACCACCGAGCCCAGCGAGGACCAAGGCCGTAACGATGGCGTTTTTAGATACACCCCACCTTCACCCCCGCTCACCGGATCCGCCCCGGGGAGGGGCCACGGAACCCCGCACTTTTAGCTCCACGCCTAACCTGACCACCCCCGTCTCTGCGCCCGGCCGGCCTCTGATCATGGCCAGCAACGTCTGGGCCGCCCGCCGGCCGATCTCGTACGGCCGCTGTGCTACCGTGGTCAGGGGAGGATCGAAAGCCTCGGCCCATTCAAAGTCATCAAACCCAACTACCGAGATGTCCCGGGGGCACCTAAGGCCGTTCTCCCTTATCGCTTGCATGGCACCGATGGTCATGAGGTTGTTGGTCACGAATAGGGCCGTGGGGGGATCCGCCCGGGAAAGCAACGCTCGGCAGGCCTCCCTGGCGGCGGCGACCCGGGAGTGTCCGTGGACCACTAGCGAGGGATGCAGCGGTATCCCGTGGTCCCTGAGGGCCTTCAGGTATCCTCGGTACCGTTCCCGGGTGGTTGAGACATCGGGTAGGCCGAGCACGATCCCGATACGCCAGTGGCCGTGCTGTATGAGATGGGATGTAGCCAGATATGCGCCCTCTTCGTTTTGGGAAAGCACTGCCGGGGCTGAGATATCTGGGAGGACACGGTCGATAAAGACTATGTGCATTTTCCTTTTGATCAGGCGGTGGATAAGTTCGTCGTTTTTTCCCGTGGGGGCAAGGATGAGGCCGTCCACACGGCGGCGGCAAAGCAGTTCTAGGTAGAGCCGCTCGTTCTCCAGCGATTCGCCGGTGTTACATATGAGCACACTGTAGCCGCTTTCGCGTGCACAGTCCTCGACGCCGCGCACCAAGGTGGCGAAGAAAGGGTTGGTGATATCGGAGATCACGGCCCCAATGACGTGGGTGGTGCGGGTACGGAGGGATTGTGCGGCGGCGTTTGGGTAGTAATCGAGCTCTTCCATTGCCCTACGGACCCGGGCCGCGGTTTGGGGGGCCACAGGTTTGGTGCCGTTGATCACGTAGGAGACGGTGGCCACCGACACTCCGGCACGCTTTGCGATATCGCGGATCGTCGCCATATCTAACCGATTAACCTAAACGTTTAACCCACTATACTTCGTCTCCCGTTCGCAGTCAAGCCCCGCGGTTCTTCGGTGAAAGTGTCGCCGAAGGGAAGCGAGTTTCATTGGGAGAGAATTGATTTGGTACGGGAGACCAGCGCGGCGTCGATCAGGACATAACGTCCGCGGCACAAGTGCGCTTCCCGCAAAGAGAAAGGAAGGTCCGGACGGACTGGGGTATCTCGCTTGCTGTCACTCATCCAGGCTTTCTCCCGCGAGTTCCCGAGAAAACCCAGCGGGGTTGCCCTGGGGACCAAAATACCGCCCAGACAGGAGCGGTACCGTGGGGCATGGAGGCTCTTACGTCAGACTGGCTCCGTATGGTACTCCGTGAGTGCTCCTAGGCGCGAAGATCCTTTAATGTATGGCGGATGGCCTCCAGGAGGCCGTCGATGGTCTCCGGGGTTGCGGCGGGGCCCATATGCCCAATGCGGAAGACCTTCCCACGCCACTCACCCAGGCTTCCAGCTAGAAGGTAGCCGTGCCGCTCCCGGAGGATTGCGAGGAACTCCTCCGTCTTCCGTTGGGGCGCGGAAGCCGCGGTCACACCATGGGAGGCAAACTCATCCCGGACCATAGGATTGAGGCCCAGCTCCCTGAGGCCCCGGCGGAGGCGAGCCGCCACCTCCCGATGCCTCCGGAAACGGGCCTCCAGGCCCTCCGCAGCAATACGCCTCAAGGCCCGTCGCAACGCTTTCACCACGTTCACCACATGGGTCACAGGATGGGGATGCCAATCCCCCCACTCCTCCCAATATCGGTGCCACACCCTGAGGTTGAGATACCACCCCGGGGTCTCCCGCCGCGCGATGAATTCCCAAGCCTCGGGGCTCACGGCCACAGGCGAGAGCCCCGGAGGACATTCCAGTCCCTTTTGGGAGGCAGCCACACATAAGCCAATGCTCCAGCGATCCATCTCCAGCGGCTCGATCCCAAGAGAAGAGATCGCATCCACCAGGAGCAAAGCCCCGTGGCGGGAACATACCCAGCCGAGCTCCTCCACCGGGTTCAGTACCCCTGTGGAGGTCTCGCAATGGACCACGGCCACCACATCTTGGGGATGATGTTTGAGGAAATCTTCTGTCTTCTTCGGACAAACGGGCTCGCCCCAGGGAAAGTCCAAGACCGCTACATCGGCAGTATAAAAATGGGCGATCTCAGCGAGGCGTGTGCCGAAGAAACCGTTGCGAAGGACAAGGATGCGTCCCCCATTTCCCACCGAACTCCCTATTGCCGCGTCGAGCCCGGCACTTCCACTTCCCACAAGGAGAAAGACGTCGCCCTCGGTGCGGAATATCCCCCGCAGTGCCTCGGTGACCTCCCGGTACAGGGCGGTCCATTCGGGCCCATAATGGGGCTCCAAGGGATCGTCCATGGGATCGAGCACCTCCGAAGCCACTTCGATGGGCCCCGGGATCATGAGCCTCGGTCGTCTCATACCCGTCCTTCCTCCGGGGCGAAGTAGTCCTCGTGTCTGTACACCAAAGGGGCCCCCTCCCGCTGGACCCCCTCTTCCACCACTTCCCCCACGAACAGGGTGTGGTCTCCGAAGGCCTTTTCGAAGACCACCCTGCAATCCAGGTAGGCTAGGGCCTCCCTCAGTATGGGGGAACCAGTGGGGCCCAACCTGTACTCCACCCGGGAAAACTTGTCCACCTGGCGTCCCGAGCGGCGGCCGAACCACCGGGCCAACTCCTGCTGTCCTTCTCCC
>Ga0209426_1000273_pt1 | contig 65668 bp, 69 predicted proteins | sample Deesub1362B_J571_FD_187697 | JGI IMG/M metagenome (GOLD analysis project Ga0209426, IMG submission 187697) | Deep oceanic, basalt-hosted subsurface ecosystem from Juan de Fuca Ridge flank, Pacific Ocean, CORK Borehole 1362B_J2.571 (SPAdes)... ... | reverse complement strand
CCCGCGCGACCGCGACGGGCGAGGCCGGGGCCGGAGCGACGGCCGGGGGCGTGATGGGCGGAGAGGCTTGGCGGCTCAGGCCGAAGGCGGCCAGCGGGGTGGCGACCACGGCCAGGGCGGCGATGGTCAGGGCCACGGTCAGGGGACGACGGCGGTCGGGCGCTTGCGTCATCAGGCAGGCGATCCTTGTCTTGAGGGTGCGGGCGTTGGCGGCCATCGGCAGCGCGGCCACGAAGGGCGCGGGCGAGGCCGCCAGGCGCACCAGGGTTTGGGCGTAGAGGGCGCGATCGACGCTGCCGACGGCGATGGCGTCGGCGGCCTCTTCCGAGCGTTCGGCCAGGGCGGCGTGCAGGCGCCAGACCAGCGGGTTGAACCAGAAGATCGCCAGCACCACCCGCGACAGGATCAGGAAGATCCAGTCGTGGCGGCGCAGATGCGCCAGTTCGTGGGCCATGATGGCCGGCGCGCCCTGGGGCTCGGACAGGGTGGCGGGGTCCAGCAGGATCGCGCCGGGCGCGACGCCCCAGCTGATCGGGCCGGCCACGCGGTCGCTGGCGACCAGGCCCGGCCGGTCGACGGACGGCAGGCGCGCGAGCGGGGCCAGCCATTCGGGCGCCGTCACCGGGCGTCCCTTTCGCGTCCAGCGCCGCAGGATGTCGAGGCCCACGACCAGGTGGCCGCTGACCAGCGCCGCGCCCAGCAGCCACAGCCCGCCCAGGATCGCGCCCGGCGAGGTCCACCACGGCGGCGGCGGCGGGGGCGCGGGCGACGAGGAGGCCGCCACGACCGCCGGGGCGGCCGGGATATCCAGCGGCGGCAACAGGGCCAGCTCCAGCGGCGGCAGTACGTTCATGATCACGGGCAGGGCCAGCAGCAGGCAGACCGCGCCGCGCAGGATGTCGACCCGCTCGACCGGGTCGCGGGTCAGGCGGCGGGCGCAGACGAGGCCCGCGCCGGCCACGAGGCTGGACTTGGCCAGCAGGGAGACGAGCAGCGCCCAGGTCATGGCTTCTTCTCCACCGCCTTGTCGATCATCGCTTCCAGCTCGGCCGCTTCCTCGGGGGTCAGCCGCTGGCCCAGGCCCAGAAGGGCGCTGGCGGCGCTGGCGGCCGAGCCGGCGAAGAAGGTGTCGATGACGCGCCGCAAGGCGCTGGCGGCCACCGTCTGGGGCGCCTGGGCGGGCCGGAAGCGCACGCCGTCGGCCCCGCCGACGCGCTCGACCAAGCCCTTGGCCTCCAGGCGCGAGAGCATGGTGCGGACGGCGGAGTCGCTGAGCGGATCGGACAGGGCGGCGCGGACCTCGGCCGTGGCGCCGGCTTCCAGCCGGCACAGCGTCTCGAAGACCTCGCGTTCGCGGCGGGGCAGGGCGTCGATCAAGGCGGGCCTCCGGATGATCAGGCTCGCCACATGTGTAGCGCTACATGTGTAGCGACAAAAGTGAACTCGACGTAATGCGCCGCGGAATTATCCGCGATGCACCGGAAGCGGCCCGAAGCTCTGGGAGACGGGCATCAGCTCCAGCGCGTTGACATTGACCCGCGCGGGCAGGTTGGCGACCCAGAACACGCTTTCGGCGACGTCGTCGGGCGTCAGGGCGTCGGCGCCTTCGTAGAGCTTGGCGGCGCGGTCGTCGTCGCCCCGGAAGCGGACGTTCGAGAACTCGGTGCCGCCGACCAGGCCCGGCTCGATGTCGGTGACGCGCACGCGCGTGCCGGCCAGGTCCGCGCGCAGGTTCAGCGAGAACTGGCGCACGAAGGCCTTGGTCGCGCCGTACACATTGCCGCCCGGATAGGGATAGGTGGCGGCGACCGAACCCAGATTGATCACGTGGCCGCGACCGCGCGCCGTCATGCCCGGCAGCACCGCGCGGGTGACGTACATCAGCCCCTTCACATTGGTGTCGACCATCTGGTCCCAGGCGTCGAGGTCGGCGCTCTGGGCGGGCTCCAGGCCGAGCGCGAGACCCGCGTTGTTCACCAGCAGGTCGATCTCGGCGAAGTCGGCCGGCAGGCCGGCGATGGCGGCGGCGACGGCGTCGCGGTCGCGCACATCCAGCACCAACGGATGGACGGTCTCGCGGCCCAGCTCGGCGGCCAGGGCCTCCAGGCGGTCGGCGCGGCGCCCGGCGGCGACGATCTTGTGGCCGGCGGCGTGGAAGCGGCGGGCGATGGCGGCGCCGAAGCCGGCGGTGGCGCCGGTCACGAGAACGATCATGAGCTAGGTCCTTCACCGGACAGCGGGAGCAAGCGCCGTCCTATCGCGTGTCGCGCGCCAGGTCACCTACTGGGCGGAGCGTTCCGCGATCTCGGCCGGCGGACGACCGTCCAGGGCGCGGGCCACCGCCGCGATCAGCGCCTCGCGGCGGATCGGCTTGGCGACGTGGTCGTCCATGCCGGCGGCGCGGCAGCGGGCCACCTGCTCGGGCAGGACGTCGGCGCTGAGCGCGATGATCGGAACGCTCGCGGGCCGACCCGAAAGGGCGCGTATGGCGCGGGCGGCGGTCAGGCCGTCCATGACCGGCATGTGCACGTCCATCAGAACCAGGTCGAAGTCGCCGGCGCGGACGGCTTCCACCGCCTCGGCGCCGTCCTCGACCGTGTCGACCTCGCAGCCGACCAGGGTCAGCAGCGCCTTGCCCAGTTCGCGGTTCATCGGATGGTCGTCGACCAGCAGCACCCGGGCCGCGCGGTCGGGCGTCGCGACGGCCTCGCGCGGAGCCGGCGCGCAGCCGTTGGCCGCCACGCAGGCGGCGTCGCAGCGCTGGGCGGTCAGGCGAACCCAGAACCGCGCGCCTTGACCCAGCTGGCTCTCGACCCCGATCTCGCCGCCCATGCGGCTGACCAGCGCCTTGCTGATCGCCAGGCCCAGGCCCGTGCCGCCATAGCCGCGCCGGATCGAGCTGTCGCCCTGGCTGAAACGCTGGAACAGGCGGGCCTGGACCTCGGGCGCGATGCCGATGCCGGTGTCTATGACCTCGAAGCCCACGTCCTCCGCGCCCGGCCCCAGGGTCAGGCGGGCGGTGACGCTGCCCTGCGCGGTGAACTTCAGGGCGTTGGCCAGCAGGTTCAGCAGAACCTGGCGCAGACGGGTGTCGTCGAGCGCGTGCAAGGCGTTGGCGTCGCCCTCGCCGACCGTCTCGATCTCCGTGTTCAGGGTCAGGCCCTTGGCGATCGCCTCCGGGGCGATGATGGCCACGGAGTCGCGCAGCAGGGCGGCCGGCGAGCAGGGGGTCGGATCCAGTTCCAGGCGTCCGGCCTCGACCTTGGCGAAGTCCAGCAGGTCGCCGACGATCTGGGTCAGCGAGCGGCCGGCGCTATCGACCAGGTCGAGGCGACGGCGGTTCTCGGGCGACAGGCTGGGGTCCTCGGCCACCAGGGCGGCGAAGCCGAGGATGCTGTTCAGCGGCGTGCGGATCTCGTGGCTGATGGTGGCCAGGAAGTCGGACTTGGCCTGGTTGGCGGCCAGGGCTCGGGCCTGGGCGGCCCGGGCCGCGGCCTGGCGGCGGACCAGCAGGGCCTGCAGACGCGCCTGGCGGCTGAGGGCCAGGGCGGCCACGAAACTGACGGCGTAGAGCACCATGTGGAAAATCAACGCCTGGCGCAGGGGGGACAGCGCCGCCTTGATGTCCAGTCCGGTCCGCTGCAGCACGGCGGGGATGGCCACGGCCAGCGAGGTGGTGACCACCACGGCCACGGCGCGCGGCCCGCCCCGGAACGCGGCCAGCAGGGCCGGGGCGAACAGCAGCACCTGCAGAGTCGCGTCGTTGAAGAACACCCAGGACGAGGTGGCGATGACCGACAGCAGGGTGACGCCGGCCTCCAGGGGTTTTACATGGAAGCCTTCTCGATGTCGGTGATCCATCAGGATCAGGGCCGCGGGCAGGATCAGCGCGACGCCCAGGACGTTGGACGTGGTCCAGTCCGCCCAGCGGCGGAAGAACGGATGGCCGTAGCTGACGGCGATCAGGCCGTTGATCAGAACGGCGCCGATCGCCGTGGCGGCGCAGGCCACGATGGTGATCATGAACAGGCTGCGGGGATCGCGCACGCGAGGCGGCACGCGTAGAGCGCGCATGGCGACGGCGGCGCCGGCGGCCTGAAGCGTGTCCAGCACCGTGACCATGGCGACGAAGCGCACGGAGGCGCCGGTCATCTTTTCCAGGATCGCGTGCAGCACGCTGGTCGCGATCACGAAGGTCAGGACATCGCGGCGGTTCAGCACCACGAAGGCGGCGATGGCCACCGCGTTGGCGGTCCAGATGGTGGGGAGATTGTGCGTCGCCCCGGCCAGGAAGAGGCTGTAGGCCAGTCCCATCGCATAGGCGCAGACGAGGGCGGCGGCCCTGAAAGCGCCCTGCCGGTCGTCGCGTCGTGCGGTGTCTTCCATCACGCCGTCGCCCTAATCGCGGATCGCGATCAGCGACTTGGTCAGGCCGACGAAGGTCTCGCCGATGTGACGGGCGTCGGGGTACAGGAATTTGAACTGGGCCTTGTCCAGCAGCCGGGCGTGCTGGACGTCGCGCATCGCCGCGCCGATGTCGGGCGCCTTCTCCGAGAAGCCATGCGGCCGCTTCATCAGCAGGCGCGCCCGGGTCTGCTCCGAGCGCCAATGGAAGAACGGGCTGGAAAAGTGCGGCTCGATCGGAAACCAGAAGTACGGCGTCTGGACATAGTAGCGCGGCGCCAGGCGGCGGCACTCGCGGGCGAAGGCCTCCATTCGCGTCCAGTCGCCCACGTGCTCGATCACCGAATTGGAGTGGACCAGGTCGAAGCTCTGGTCGGCGTGCTCGCGCATGTCGCAGGCGTCGCCGACGGCGGCCGTGAACAGCGGATCGTCCACCGTGAACGGTTGCGGATTGAACAGGCTGATATGGACCCTGTTCGCCTCGAGAAAGGCCCGGTCGAACAGGATGTTCCAGTAGGTCGGCTCGCCCCCCAGGTCGGCGATGCGGACTTGGCCGCGCTCGGCGAAGGTCTTCTGGATCAGGGCGACGACGTGCGCGGCCCGCGCGCGACGGAAGCGCGCCGACAGCGAGTTCTCGCTGTCCATGTCCTGAAGGGCGTGGATCAGTTTCATGCCGCCATGCTGACGCGCGCGGTTTGAGATTTGGTGAAGCCGGCGGCGTTTCAGGCCGACAGGGTTTCCGCCAGCGCCTGGAACATGGGCTTGGGCCGCCCGGCCGCGTCAAAAGGTAGCGGCTGGTCGCTGGGGCGCTGCCCCGATGGACCATGCAGCCACGTGTCGCTGTCGCGCAGGCCCCAGACCGTGAAGGCGAAGCGCTGGCGGGCCGGCAGATCCATATAGGCCCCGGCCAGTTCGCGGGTCAGGTCGGCCTGGCGTTTCAGGAGCTCGGGCAGGCGGGCGAAGTCCGGCTTGTCGCCCAGCGAGATGTCCAGCTCGGAGACATGGATCGGCAGGCCGAAACCGGCCAGCTCGCGGATCGCCGCGCGGCACAGGCCCGGTCGGGTGACGTCGAGATCCAGGTGGCTCTGCGTGCCGATGCCGCCGATCGGGGCTCCGGCCTTCAGCAGGCGCTCGACCGTGCGCAGAAAGGTGGCGCGCTTGGTCGGATTGTTCTCGAGATGGTAGTCGTTGATGAACAGCGTCGCGTCGGGATCGGCTTCGCGAGCGTGATGGAAGGCCAGGATCATGTGCGCGTCGACGCCCAGATTGCGGGTCCAGATCGACGCGCGAAGATCCACTCCGTTGTCGGCCACCGTCTCGTTGACCACGTCCCAGCCCACGGCCTGACCGCGATAGCGGCCGGCGACCGCCAGGATGTAGTTGCGATAGGCGTTGGCGAAGGCCTTGCCCTGGCCGTCCAGCCTCAGGAAGGCCGGCATGGCCTGATCATACCAGACCAGCGTCGTGCCATAGAGCCGGATCCCGTGTCGCCGCGCGAAGTCGGCGATGGCGTCGGGCCGATCGAAGCGGAAGCTTCCGTCGTCCTGGAGGATGTACTCCATCTTCATTTCCCACTCGGGGGTGAGCTGGGAATAGTGACGGGCGAAGAGCTCGGCATAGGCCGGGTCTTGCAGGAAGGCGTGCTGGACGCAGGCCCCGACCGGCGTCGAGGCGATCGACTTCAGCGGGGTGTCGGTGATCGGCGGATAGGCGGGTTGGCTGGCCGCCTCGCGCCCGCAGGCGGACAGGGCGAGCGCCGTGGCGATGGCCGAGCGGCGCGTCAGCCGTCGCATGTCACCGCCCGGCCATGGCGGCGCGGCGGATGCTCAGCTCGTCCATCTGGGCGGCCTCGAAGGCGCCCTGCTTCTTGGCCGCCAGGATCTTGGCCTGCTCGGCGACGTGCTCGTATTTCTTCAGGTTCTCGAAGGCCTCGGACAGGGCGTCGCGGGCGCCGGCCTCTTCCTGCTGGCACTGCTCGATCTGGACCAGCATGTCGGCGCGGCGGCGCTTATAGCCCTCGCGATAGCCGATCATGTACCAGCCGGCGCTGGCGTCGCCCTCGGCGTGCTTGCTCTCGGCCTCGGCCTCGGCGTCCAGCATGGCGATGCGCAGCTCGGCGGCGGCGCGGCGCTCGACGATCTCGGCGAGGCGCTTTTGCAGGGTCTCGACCTCGTGGTTCGAGATGCGGATCAGCGAGGCGGCCCACTTGGTCATCAGTACTCACTCGCCAGGATCTGCCCCAACATGTCGAAAGAGTCGTCCAGAGAGGTTGCTTCTTCCTTATCCTGGCTGAGGAAGGCCTCGATCGCGGGGTTCAGGCGGATCGCGCGGTCGACCGTCGGGTCGGCTCCGGCGCGATAGGCGCCGATGCGGATCAGCTCTTCCATGTTGGCGTAGGCGGCCATCACCTGGCGCGCGCCCTTGACGATGTCGCGCTCGTGCGGGTGCTGGCAGCCCGGCATGGTTCGGCTGATCGACTTCAGCACATTGATCGCCGGGAAGCGGCCGCGCTCGGCGATGGCGCGCTCCATGACGATGTGGCCGTCGAGGATACCGCGCGTGGCGTCGGCGATCGGCTCGTTGTGGTCGTCGCCGTCGACCAGCACGGTGAACAGGGCGGTGATTGGCGCGGCGGTGGTGCCGTCGGCGCGGACGGGACCGGGACCGGCGCGCTCCAAGAGCTTGGGCAGCTCGGTGAAGACGGTCGGGGTGTAGCCCTTGGTGGTCGGCGGCTCGCCGGCGGCCAGGCCGATCTCGCGCTGGGCCATGGCGAAGCGGGTCACCGAGTCCATCAGGCACAGGACTTCCTGGTCCTGGTCGCGCAGATACTCGCTGATCGCCAGGGTCATGTAGGCGGCCTGGCGGCGGGTCAGGGCCGGCTCGTCCGAGGTGGCGACCACGACGACGGCGCGGCGCAGGCCTTCCTCGCCCAGGGTCTCCTCGACGAATTCGCGGACCTCGCGGCCCCGCTCGCCGATCAGGCCGACGACGACGGCGTCGCAGGTCGCCTCCTTGGCCAGCATCGACAGCAGCACCGACTTGCCGACGCCCGAGCCGGCGAAGATGCCCAGGCGCTGGCCCCGGCAGGTGGTGGTGAAGACGTTCATCGAGCGCACGCCCAGATCCAGGCGCTCGCCCACCCGGCCGCGCGCGTGGGCGGGCGGCGGGGCGGTCTTCAGCGGATACGGGACCTCGCCCTGCGGCAGCGGCCCCAGACCGTCGATCGGCTCGCCGAACGCGTTGATGATCCGGCCCAGCCACGCCTTGGTCGGGCGGACGACCGCGCCTTCCGGCACGATGCGGATCTCCGCGCCGGGGGCGACGCCCTCGACGGGGCCGAACGGCATCAGAAGGGCGCGGGTCTCGCGGAAGCCGACGACCTCGGCGGGCAGGGGCTTCTGGCCGAAACGGTCGATCTCGACCCGGGCGCCGACCGCCAGGCGGGTCAGGCCGCCCCGGGCCTCGATCAGCAGGCCGTTGACGGCGGCCACCCGGCCCGAGACGACCAGCGGATCGATACGTTCGACGGCGGCGATGAGGCTACGCAAGACGGCTCCGGAAAACAGCCCGCGCAGACTCGGCCATCGTGGTTAATCGGGTGTGAACTCAGCGCTTCGGCGCGGCCAATTGCTCGGTGAAGAACCGGGTCACCTGGGCGTTGAAATCCTGGTGAAACGCCCGGCGGTCGAAGCCCGGGGCGCTCTGGCAGATGGGCTGCGTCGCGCCGGGCGGCGTGGTGTCGCAGGGCGTGAGGAAGTCGAAATGCCCCGCGCCCGGGACGACGTGATACTCGTGCGGACGCGAGAAGTCGCGGTGCACGGCCTCGGCGTATTCGTCTCCCGGCAGGATCTGGTCGTCGGCGGCCTTCCACAGCTGAAGCGGCGCGGTGATTCCCTTCAGACCGTCCTTGCCGAAGGCGAAGCCCAGGGCGGGCGCGGCCGAGACCACGGCCTTGATGCGCGGATCGTGGACCCAGGCGGCGTCGAAGATGTTCGTCGGCGGCGCGTGGTCGGCGGTCAGCTTGCAGTCGTAATTGTCCGGGTGCGCCTTGCAGTGCGCCCGCATGCGCTCGAGGCGCGGCTCGCCGCCGGCCGCCGCCAGCACCGTGAAGCCCCCCGACGAGAAGCCGAACGCGCCGATCTTGTCCGGATCGATGCGGGCCTTCAGCGGCGAGGCGTCCAGCATCCAGCCGATCAGGGCCGACAGCGCCGCGGGACGGTCGGCCATGGCGGTGGCGCGGCTCTGGTCCTTGTAGTTGTCGCCGGGGTGGGTGAGGGCGGCGACGATGAAGCCGTGCTCGGCCAGGGCCTGGGCGGTGTCGGCATGGCCGCCGAAGAAGCCGCCGTTGCCATGCGACATGACGATCAGCGGCAGATGCTCGCCGACCGCCGGCGCGCCGGCGGCGACGGTCTGGCTCCAGCTGCCCAGAACCATGCGGGCGGGCGTGGCGTCGGTGGGATACCAGACCCCGACCTCGACCGGCGGCCCGTCGGGGCGGGGCTCGCGCAGCAGCATGAAGCCGGCGTTGGAGGCCTGGGCGGGCGAGGCGAGGAACATCGTGGACGCGGCGGCGGTCGAAACGACGACGGCGAGCAGAGCTTGGAGCGACATGGCTTTCGAGCGGTCCCTAGGTGGAGGCGATGACCCGCTCTGACGCCGCGAACCCCGCGCCGCCAGCGCTACTGCGCGAATGGGCGAACGGGTTCGCGGACGGGCGAATGGGACTGGGCGACCGGCGGACCGTCGCTTGCTACGCGAATGTGTTCCTATATTGTTCCAACTTCCAGCGGGCGGCTGGTTGCTCCTTTGTATCTAATTGGATACGATAATGATCGAGGTTCTGGAGACGGAGGCGTTCAAGACGTGGTTCGCCGCGCTACGAGACAGGTCGGCCAAGCTGGCGATCAGCGCGCGTCTGACGCGTTTGACGCGAGGCTTGCTGGGTGACTTGAGGCCGCTGGGCGAGGGTGTCAGCGAACTTAGAATCCATGTTGGTCCGGGCTATCGGGTCTATCTGGTCCGGCGAGGAGATGTTCTCATCGTGTTGCTGTGCGGCGGTGACAAGAGTTCCCAGAACCGGGACATCGAAAAGGCCAAGGTGATCGCGAGGAGTCTCGAATGGTAAAGCTGACGCGTTTCGATCCCGTCGAGATGATCGACGACGCCGAGGCCGTCGCCGCCTTCCTCGCCGACGCCTTCGACACGGGCGACGCGGACTATATCCAGCACGTGCTCGGCCTTGTCGCGCGATCCAAGGGCATGGCCGAGATCGCCGAGAAGGCCGGACTGGGACGAGAGAGCCTCTATAAGGCCCTGAAGGACGGCGCCTCGCCTCGGTTCGATACGATTTTGCGGGTGATCCACGCTCTGGGCCTGAAGCTGGCCTTGGTCGACGCGACCCCCACGCGGCGCGAAGAGAACGCCGCCTGACGACTGGCGACTCCGTTCGGCGTCGCTCTATACCTGACCGCATGGCCGCCACCGCTCCCAAAGCGCCGATCCTGGGAACCGTTCGCGAATGGGCGATCGATCTGGCCGTGGGCGTTGCGATCGGGGTGTTGCTGGGCCTGATGGGGCCGTTCGGCAACTTCTTCAACGGCGGCGCGCATGTGCGGATCCCCTACTGGGTCGGCAGCATCACCTGCGGGATGATCCTGTTCGGCTGCCTCGCCCGCGTGGGCGGGGCGGCGGCGCGCCGGTTGGGCGTTCCGGAGTGGGCGGCGCTGCCGCCGATCATCCTGGTCGGCAGCGTCATCCAGGGCGCGCCGCTCCGGGTGGTGGCCATCGCCCTTTGGCCGGGAATCGCCCGCGCCGTGCCGCCGCTGGAATGGTACGGCCAGTGCGTGGCGATCTCGACGCCGATCGTGCTGGCCTATTACTTCATCCGCGTGCGCCACGCCGCCCGACCGTCCGCGCCCGAGGGCCTGGCCCCGGTCGCGGCGCCGCTTCCCGCCGCCGACCCCGGCGCGGTGCTCTATCTGAGGATGGAGGACCACTATGTCCGGATCCGCACCGAGCACGGCTCGCGCCTGGAGATGGGACCCCTGGCGCGGGTGACGGCGGGGCTGGGCGGCGTCGAGGGCTTGCGAACCCATCGCTCGTGGTGGGTGGCCCGGCGGGCGATCGTCGGGGTCGAGCGCGACGGCCGGAACCTGCGCCTGCGGCTGGTCGACGGCGAGACGGCGCCGGTCAGCCGGGCCTCCGTGGCCAAGCTTCGCGCCGCCGGCTGGCTGGCCGAGGAGACCGCCGCCTGAGCGGCGGCCCATCCATTCGAACGCCTAGAGCCTTTAGCCTGAAATCGGAATCGATTTCAGGCGTCAAAAAGGGCTCTAAATCAGATGTTTAGAGCGTGAGATAAGCTGAAACCGGTTCCCACTTTCAGCCTCACGCTCTAGCGACGGAACGTCGCGATCTCGCCGCGCGGACGAAAGGCGCCCGCCCCCGACCTTAACGTCGTAACGCCGTTCGAGGCGTTGCGGGGCCTCGGATCTTAGGGATTCCGGGGCTCGAATTAGGGCCTTGGAAAGGTCGCCCGCGACGCCTGCGACCAATGTGTCCGGGCCTCCGGAGGTGGCTTGCACCCGATTCGCAAATCAGATTAACCATCTCGGCAACGGGAAACATTCACCATTAACCAGTCTTAAATTAACTCTCCGGCACAATGGTCGAAGGGTTTCACCGGCGGCGTTCCGCCTAAGACGTTCGAATGCGCCAGTTTTGGCGTGGAGGGGCTCATGCGCGTACTGTTGATCGAGGATGACAGCGCGACAGCGCAGACCATCGAACTGATGCTGAAGTCTGAAGGCTTCAACGTCTATACGACGGATCTTGGTGAGGAAGGCGTCGATCTGGGCAAGATCTACGACTACGATCTCATCCTGCTCGACCTCAATCTGCCCGACATGAGCGGCATCGATGTTCTGCGCACCCTGCGGGTCGCGAAGATCAACACGCCGATCATGATCCTGTCGGGTTCGTCGGAAATCGATACGAAGGTCAAGACCTTCGCCGGCGGCGCCGACGACTATATGACCAAGCCCTTCCACAAGGACGAAATGATCGCCCGCATCCACGCGGTGGTCCGTCGCTCGAAGGGTCACGCCCAGTCGGTGATCAAGACCGGCGACATCGTGGTCAATCTGGACGCCAAGACGGTGGAAGTGAACGGCAACCGCGTTCACCTGACCGGCAAGGAATATCAGATGCTGGAGCTGCTCTCGCTGCGCAAGGGCACCACCCTGACCAAGGAAATGTTCCTGAACCACCTGTACGGCGGCATGGACGAACCGGAACTGAAGATCATCGACGTCTTCATCTGCAAGCTGCGCAAGAAGCTGGCCGCCTCGGCGCACGGCAAGCACCACATCGAGACGGTCTGGGGCCGCGGCTATGTGCTGCGCGACCCGAACGAGGCGATCAACGCCGCCTGACCTCCGCGGATTTCAGTAGCGTAATCGTCCGCGCACCCAGAAACGCCCACCCCCGCGGTGGGCGTTTTCTTTTTGTGGGCCAGATGGTTCCGCTTGATCCCCTGAAAGGCGTTAACCATGCCGTGACAAAACGGCCGAAGCGCCGAATAGTCCTTGCCGCCGGGAAGGCGACTGACGCATGGTCCGGCCCGACGATTGCTGGGGGGGCTCTCAGCCGTATCGTTTTGACGTGAACGGCATCGACACCGACGGGGACCCGATGCAGGAATTCGATCCACGACGCGGCGCGACGCGCTGGGCGCCGCGGGTTTTCACCGCCGTCGCCGGCCTGATGGCCCTGGGCCTCGGCTGGAAACTGACCGCCGACGACGCCAAGCCGTCGGCCGTCCAGACGGCGCCGCTGGATCCGGCCGCTTTGACCGCCCTGCAGCACGTCGCCTTCGCGGGCGCGGAGGCTCAGCCCGGTTTCCAGCGCCCGGAGAATGTCGAGGTCAAGGTCCGTCCGGGCGAGACCCTGCAAGGCGCGATGCTGCGCACCGGCGTCGCGCCCGAGGAGGCCCGGCAGGTGGTCGCCGCGCTGCAGGGCGTCATCGACACCGTCAACATCAAGGCCGGCATGGCCTTCGAGGCCGCCATCGCCCAGCGGCGCAGCCAGCGGGGGCCGGCCCGGCTGATCGGCCTGTCGATGCGGACCAGCCCCAGCTCCACCCTGACCGTCTCGCGCACCTTCGACGGCGCCCTGCGCCTTCGCGCGCTGGAGGAAAAGGTCAAGGACGAGACGAAGGTCGCCTGCGGCGAGATGGCCGGCTCGTTCTACGAGAGCGTCGCCAATGTCGGCGGCACGCCGGCGGTGATCAGCGAGGCGGCCAAGCTGTTCTCGCACAAGATCGACTTCTCGCGCGACATCCACGAGGGCGACAAGTTCTGCCTGGTCTTCGACCGCAAGGTCACCGAGAGCGGCCGCACCATCGAGGCGGGCGATCTGGAATACGCCGAGGTCAAGGGTCAGAAGTTCTATGCCTTCGACCGGAAGGGGGAGGACGGCAAGCCGCAGTTCTTCGACGAGCTGGGTAAGAACATCAAGGGCTTCCTGCTGCGCACCCCGGTGGACGGCGCGCGGATCACCTCGACGTTCGGCCTGCGCAAGCACCCGGTGCTGGGCTACACGCGGGCTCACCAGGGGGTCGATTTCGGCGCCGGAACCGGCACGCCCATCTTGGCGGCCGGCGATGGGGTGGTGCTGGAGGCGCGTCGGTGGGCGGGCTATGGCAACTGGCTGCGCATCCGCCATTCGGGCCAGTGGGACACCGGCTACGGCCATATCTCGCGCTACGCTCCGGGCATCCGGCCGGGCGTCCATGTCCGCCAGGGCCAGGTGGTGGCCTATGTCGGAGCCACGGGTTTGGCCACGGGGCCGCACCTGCACTACGAGATCTGGCGGAACGGCGAGCGGGTCAATCCGATCGGCGCCAAGGTCCCGCAGGGCACGGTGCTGGGTGGTTCGGAACTGGCGGCCTTCAAGAGCCAGAAGGCCCGGATCGATCGCCTGCTCGCCGATGGCGGCTCGCCCGTCAGCGGCGACGAGACGCCCAAACTGGCCATGGCCGACCTCCAAAAGGCCAAGAGCAAGCTGCGCTGAGCGGGATCGGCGGAACCGACAAAAAAGGGCGCCGGGAATCCCCGCCCAAGGTTAAGCTTGCGTTCGAGATCGCAACAGTCGGACGTCTAAGCGGTGTGGTGTTCTAAACATTTGATTTGGAACATGGTTTTCCGTTTCGATCGCGGTCATTTGAAACGGGCAGGCTCCAAGCCGACAAGATCGAAGGCCCCGCGATGAACAAGCCCGCTCGAATGCATCCCGCCCTTCGCCTGGCGCTGATCCGGCGCATCCACACCTGGCTGGGCGTCTTCGCCGCGCCCAGCATCCTGTTCTTCGCCCTGACCGGCGCGGTTCAGCTTTACGGCCTGCACGAGTCGCGCGGCGACTACAGGCCGCCGGCCGTGATCGAGCGGCTGGGCATGTTGCACAAGGATCAGGTCTTCACGCTGAAGCCCAAGCGCGCCAAGCCGGCCAAGCCCCAGAACGCCGACGCCGGCCAGCGGGAGCATAAGAAGGCCGAGCCGAAGATCGGCGTCCCGCTGCTCAAGGCGCTGTTCCTGGTCGTGGCCCTGTCGCTGGCCGTCACGACGGTGCTGGGCGTCTGGATGGCCCTGGCCCATGGGCGCGACCGCAAGCTCGCCTGGGGCCTACTGATCGCCGGCGCCGTGCTGCCGGTTCTGCTGACGCTTCTGACCTAGAGCCTTATCCGCTCGAATGGACTCATTCGAGCGGAAAATAAGGATCTAAATCAAATGTTTAGAGCATGAGATAAGCTGAAACCGGTTCCCACTTTCAGCCTCACGCTCTCGCCCCCTCCGGCCCTCTGGGCCACCTCCCCCGCGATGCGGGGTAGGATCTTTACAGCGTCAGCCGCGCTGGGCCGCCCATCAGCGGATCGCTGATCGAGTCCTTGCCGGTCTCGATCCGCCCGGCGAGACGGCGCGACCAGGCCGCGTCGCCTTCGCTCCGAAGGGTCAGGTCGTACCAGCCCCGTTGCGTCGGCAGGGTGAGCCGCCGGGTCTGGCCGGGCTTGAGGACGATCGCCTTGCCGTCCAGCGTCACCGTCCGGGCGGCCGACGCCGCATTGCTCAAAGTCAGGACGATCTGGCCGCGCGCCCGGTCGGCCTTGGCGCTGGCCTCGACGCCGGCCTCGGCCCCGCCGGCGAAGTGGCGGTGGAAGCCGTTCGGGCCCAGCACCCACAGGTCATAGGCGCCGGCGGGCCAGGCGTCCTCCAGGCCGTGGCCGGGACCGACCGTGTAGCGGCGCGGCGGGGCGTCCAGGCGCAGGCGGTCATAGACGTGCAGCACCGCCGCCTGCGCGCCCTCGTTCGAGAAGGTCAGGCGCGCGGCGCCGTCGCGCACGGTCGCGGCGACCTCCAGCGCATAGGGCAGGGCCCGCGACAGGCGCGGCGCGGTGTCCTGGACCGGCGCGCTGAGCGTCTCGGGCGTCGGCGGCTTGGTCCGGCCGGGCAGGGCGTGCGCCCGCTCGGCGGCGTCCCGGGTGGCGGGCAGGGCCGGGAAGGGGTTCTTGTTCGGCGTCTTGAAGTCGAAGCAGCCCAGCAGGTCGCCGCAGACCGCCCGACGCCAGGGCGCGATGTTCGGCTCCATGACCCCGAACCGCTGCTCCAGGAAGCGGATCACCGAGGTGTGGTCGAAGACCTGGCTGTTGACCCAGCCGCCCCGGCTCCAGGGCGAGATCACGTACAGCGGCACGCGCGGCCCCAGGCCATAGGGCCGGCCCATCAGGTCGTCGCGCTCGGCCTTGGCCTCGGTCGGATTGCGCACCAGGTGCCGCATCCCGGCCAGGTCGACGGTCGAGCCGCCCAGCGGCTTGCCGTCCGGCCCCAGCGACGGCGGCGACGGCGGCGGGGCGTGGTCGAAGAAGCCGTCGTTCTCGTCGAACATCACCAGCAGCGCCGTCCGCGCCCAGACCTTGGGATCGGCGGTCAGCGCCTCGATCACCCGGGCGGTGTAGTCGGCCCCCTGGGCCGGGCTGGACGGGCCCGGATGCTCGGAATCGATCGACGGCGCGACGATCCACGACACCTGAGGCAGGCGTCCGGCGACCACGTCCTCGCGCAGCTTGTCCAGATGCCAGGTGGTGAAGGCCAGGTCCTTCAGGCGCTTGTCCGAGCCGGGGGCGTCCTTGACCGCGTCGCGATAGGCCTTGAAGCCCGCCAGCGGGTTGTCGGTGAAGTTGTCGGCCATGTCCTGGTAGATCCGCCAGGACACGCCGGCCTTCAGCAGCCGCTCGGGATAGGTGGTCCAGGTGTAGGACTCGGCCGCGCCGCCCTTGTCCGGGAAGTCGTCGTGCGAGTTCGAGATCGACGGGCCGCCGTGCTGGCCGGCCGGATCGTTGGTCCCGGTCCACAGGAACAGGCGGTTGGTGTTGGTCCCCGTCTGGGTGGCGCAGTGATAGGCGTCGCAGAGGGTGAAGGTCTCGGCCAAGGCGAACTGGAACGGAATGTCGGCCCGCTGGAAATAGCCCATCGACCACGGATGCTTGGCGTCGGGCCAGCGGTCCATGCGGCCTTCGTTCCAGGCGTCCTGGGCGTCGGTCCAGCTGTGCGGCGTGCCCTCGACCCGCATGTGGGCGAAGGTCTTGGCGCTGTTCAGCGGGAAGGGCGCCAGGGTCTTGCCGTCGCCATACGCCTGGACGAACACCGTGCCGTCCTTGCGGCCCGGCGCGTCGCGCACCGGAATCGGGAAGCGGTCGCCAAAGCCCCGCACTCCATTCAGCGTCCCGAAATAGTGGTCAAAGCCGCGGTTCTCCTGCATCAGGATCACCACGTGCTCGACGTCGTTCAGCGTGCCGGCGCGGACGTCGGCGTCGATCGCCGCCGCGCGGGCCAGGGCCGGCGGCAAGGTCATCGCGCCGATCGCGGCGAGCAGGCTGCGGCGGTCAAGCTGGGACATGGCGGGACTCCGGTGAACGCCGCCGGAAATAGCACGGCTTGCTTTTCAGTCCCGTGACAACTGGACTAGACCAATGAGCGCCGCGCGCGATGACGGCGGCGCGGTCGAGGCGAAAGCAAGGCCTTCCCTCAGTCGAACACGATCACCGAGCGGGCCAGCTCGCCGCGCTTCAGTTCGTCGAACGCGCTGTTGACGTCCTCCAGCTTGATCCGGCGCGAGATCAGTTCGTCCAGCTTCAGCTTGCCCGACATGTAGAAGTCGACCAGGCGCGGCATGTCGACCGGGAAGCGGTTGGAGCCCATGTAGCTGCCCTGAATCCGGCGCTCGCCCAGGAAGTCGACGCCGTGCAGCTCGATCTTGGTCCCGACCGGGATCATGCCGATGACATTGGCCGTGCCGCCCCGGCGCAGCATCTTGAAGGCCGCTTCCGCCGTGGCCTTGAGGCCGATGGCCTCGAAGCTGTGGTGCACGCCGCCGGCGGTCAGCTCGACCACGGCCTTGGCCACGTCGTCGACGGCCGAGGCGTCGATGACGTCGGTCGCGCCAAAGGTCTTGGCCAGGGCCAGCTTGGAGGGTACGCGGTCGATGGCGATGATCCGGCCGGCCCCGGCGATCGCCGCGCCGTTGATCGTGGCCAGGCCCACGCCGCCGCAGCCGATCACGGCCACGGTCTCGCCCGGACGGACGTTGGAGGTGTGCATGACCGAGCCGACGCCGGTCATCACCGAGCAGCCGATCAGGGCGGCGCGGTCGAACGGCATGTCCTTGCGGATGGCCACGCAGGCGTGCTCGTGCACCAGCATCATTTCGGCGAAGGACGACAGGTTCAGGAACTGGGCCATCGGGCCGGTTCCGCCGTTCAGGTCTTCCTTGAACAGGCGCGGCGCGTCGCCCTTGGCGCGGCGCGTCTCGGGGCTGATGCAGAGGTTCATGTGCCCGGTCAGGCAGACCTCGCAGTGGCCGCAATAGGGGTTGAGGCAGGTGATGACGTGGTCGCCGACCTTGACCGTGCGGACCTCGCTGCCCACCGCCTCGACGATCCCGGCGCTCTCGTGGCCCAGCACGGCGGGCAGGGCGTGGGTGTAGGAGCCCTCGACGAAGTGCAGGTCGGAGTGGCAGACGCCGGCGGCCTTGGTGCGGATCAGCACCTCGCGCGGGCCGGGGGTTCCGATGGCCACGGTCTCGATCTCGAGCGGCTTGCCCACCTCGCGCAGAACAGCGGCCTTCATCGTCGTCTCCCGTTTGGTTTGGCGGGACACTAGCGTTCGCCCGGGGGGCAGCGGAAGGGTGGTTCGAACATTTGTTTGGGTCTTTCGCGCGGCGCCTCTTTCAATTAGGAAGATTCCTAATTAGGATCCTTCCTATGAACGGCGTCTTCAAAGCCCTGTCCCATCCGGCGCGCCGCCAGATCGTGGCGATGCTGCGCGAGCGCCCGATGCAGTCGGGCGAGATCGCGGCGGCCTTCGACATGAGCTGGCCAACGATCACCGGACACCTGACCACGCTGAAGGACGCGGGCCTGGTCGACGCCGAGCGGGACGGAACCTCGATCCGCTACCGGCTGCGCATCTCGGCGCTGGAAGAGGCGCTGGCCCTGCTTTTGGACCTTGTGGACTCGACCCCCAAGGGCGAGTCGATCGGAGACCTTGGCCATGAACGGTCAAAACCGCCGCGTTGACGCGGTGTCGTGGATCTTGATCCTGGGGCAGTTCGGACTGGCCGGGGCCATCGCCTGGCTGGGGCCGACCCATCCTCTGCCGATGCATTTCGGCTTCGACGGTCAGGTCAATCGCTGGGGCTCTCGCACCGAGATGGCCGGCGTCGTCCTGCTTCTGGCGGTGATCTCGGCCGTGGCGGCGCTGTTCGGACGTCGGCCGGACGAGGACGCCCACCTGCTGCGCGGCCGGCGCTTCAGCCAGGCGGCGGTGGTCTGGGTGACGTCCCTCGTGGCCTTGCTGGCCGCCGGCCTGACCTGGGGCTGGGACGACCAGCCGGGGCCGCGCCTGGGGATGTTGTCGATCAGCGCCGTTCTGGCCTTCGTCGGCGCGCTGCTGGGCAAGACCAGCCCCAACGCCCTGGTCGGGGTCAGGACGCCCTGGACCTTCTCCAGTGCCCTGGCCTGGGAAAAGGCCAACCGCTTGGCGGGACGGCTGTTCTTCTGGGGCGGGGTGGCCGGCGGCCTGGCCATGCCGTTCGCCCCGCAGCCGGCGGGCTTCCAGGCGGTGACCCTGGGCGCGCTGGCGGTCGCCGCGATCGCGGTCTTCGAAAGCTGGCGCGTCTGGCGCGGCGATCCGGACCGGATTCGTTGAGGCGTCCGGTTAGGCCGCCATCGCTTCCGGCGGACGCTCGGGCAGGATGCGGCTGACGGCCAGCAGGACCGTCATCGCGCCCTCGCCCGAGGTGATCACAGCCGCGACCAGCGGCGAGTCCTCGCCATCGCCCAGGCTGGGCGGGGCGTTGATCTGATCGGCCTCGACGGTGAAGCTGTCGCAGACCGCGTCGACCAGCAGGCCGGCGACGTCGCTCTGGTTCTCGACCACGATGATCACCTGGCGCGGGCCGTCCTGGGCCGCGCCCTTGCCCAGTCGCCACGACAGGTCGATGACCGGCATGACCTGGCCGCGCAGATTGATGACGCCGCGCACATAGGCGGGCGCGTCGGGCAGCGGGGTCGGCGGGGTGACGCCCCGGATCTCGCGCACCGCGCTCACCGGCACGCAATAGGTCTGGGCGCCGACCTCGAACGACAGGACCTGGAGGGCCTGACCCTGGGCGTAGGACGTGCTGGACATGGCGATCTCCATGGCGCGAAGGCGCGTGCTGTCTTCGTTGGCGGTCATCATTCCGAGAAAAGATGAACAAACCCGTTCCCGCGCGTGGTGAACGATTTCGTTCAGGCGCCGTTCAGGCAGGGAGGCTCATCGTTGTTCTCACGCTTGAGACGACGCGCCGCGCCGCCAGGAAGCGAGGACCCAAGGAGGCTGTCATGGCCAACAGGATGATGAACAAGATCGGCCGGGTCGCCGCCGGCCTCGCCGCCGTTTCGCTGGTCGCCGCGGCGACCACGGCTTCGGCCGACCCGCGCTATTACTATGGTCACCGTGGGCACGGCGACACCGCCGCGGCGGCGGTCGCCGCCGGCATCGTCGGCCTCGCGGTCGGCGCGGCCATCGCCGACAGCGGTCACCACGATCGCTATTATGAGCGCGTCTACGCCCCGCCGCCCCCGCCGCCCCCTCCGCCGCGCTACTACGGGTATGGCTATTATGGCTACGGCTACGCGCCGCGTCCGTACTACGACCGCGACTGCTGGACGACCCGCGAATACGACCGCTGGAACGGCTCGTATTACGAGCGGACCGTCTGCCGCTAAGTCTTTGAAATCTGGCCGCCGTTGTGAGCCGGCGGCCTGATGCCCGGCGCACCGCCCCCGAGATCGCCGGGCCCCAGCCCCCAGGATCAGCCCCGATCCTGGGGGCTCTTTCTTGGCCTGAACGCCATGTGGCAACTAGGACTCGACTCTCGCGCGGAATGAGAACAAAAAAGCAACATTTCCGTCGCCCACAGGAGGGGAGTCATGGCGCCCGACGCGCGAGCCTGCATCTTCGAAAGCCCGTTCGGCGCGGGCCTGGCCTTGACCGACGATCGGCTGGACATCGCCGAGGCGGTGCTGGCCGGCGCCTGGCGCACCCTGCGCGCGGCCGGCTTCGGCGAGGCCGAGGTGCAGGCCCTGTTCGACCAGATCGCCGACCGGCCGCAGGACCTGGCGCGGCGTCTGCGCAGGATGGCCAATAGCGGGCTCTGATTTTTCGCGGGCGCCGCATCCGCGCCGGCCGACAGGGCGTAGTCGAGACGAGCCATCCGGCCTTCGTCCCGCGCCGCGCGTCACTTTGACACGGGCGACAGGAGGCTGGACGCGCCGCGCCGCCCGTCGGCCGTCCCCAGATCGGACGGGCGCGCCGCGGAGCCTCTCCGCCAGACTCCCGGCGGGGAGGCTCCGATGGCGCGTGAGGCCGTCCTAGAGCGTGATAGCCGAAAGTGTGAGCGGTTTCGGCGGTTATCACGCTCTAAATGTTTGATTTAGAGCCTTATGAAGACTGGCCGGTCGCGGCTCGCCTTAGTGCGGCATGTGATTGTAAGGCGTCTGAGAGGCCGATGGCGTCATCGGCGCGGGCTGAGCCGCCTGGGTCTGGGTCTGAGGCTGGGGCGGCGCGGTCGGCGCCGGGGCCGTCTGCGGGGCGCGTCGAAACTTCAGGCTGCGGCCCTGAAACTCCGCGCCGGGCTCCATGGCCAGCTGCTCGTGAGTGATGTCGCCATCGACGCGGGCCGTGCCGTACAGGCGCACGGCCGGGGCCGTGATCGAGCCGATAATCAGGCCGTGGATCTCGACGGCTTGGGCGACGATCGAGCCCTCGATGCGCGCGTTGGGGCCGACGATAAGTTTGCCGACCTTCACGTCGCCCATCACCACGCAGTCGATATGGGCTTCGACGTCGCCGAGGATGTCGCCGCGAACGGTCAGGCCTTGGGTGAACAGCGACGCCGGCTTGGCGCGCGCGGGCGCGGCGCTGGGCGCGGCGGCCTGGACCGGCGGCCGCGCGGCCTGCGGCGCGACCGAGCGCGGCTGTTCCAGGGGAGCCAGGGCCAGCGGCGCGGGGGCTTCTTTCTTCTTGACGAACATGGGCGGCGACCTTGTCTCGAATTGGCTCTTGGACGGCCGACGCAGCAAGATCGAGGCCGTTCCGGGTTACTCGGCGTCCTCGACGCGGGTGGTCGGGCGGTCGTCGCCGTCCGACAATTCCTGGCGCCAGACCGCGTTCTTGTCCTCGTAGGTGATGCCGACGTCCTCGCCGGGCAGGGTCTGCTCGCCGGCCGCGCGCTTGGCGGCGGCCAGCGCCGCGTCGCGGGTCGGGAAGGTCTCGGAGAAGGTCTCGCCCACCTTGTAGGCCCAGCCGCCGTCGTGCTCGACGAGGGTGTAGGTGACTTGGGTCATGATGCGTCTCCGATGGCTGAAGCAGGTCGAACGAACCGCCACCATGGGCGGTTCCGACGGCGCTGTCTTGTCGGAAAGCGTTGAGCGGCGATGCGCTTATTGGGGAGTTCGCTTGATAATATCAACTTGAGGTATATGTAAGCGTGAGCGGAGCAGAGACGATGTCGAGATCGCCGGCCATCATCGACAGCGATCCGGCGGGCGGGCCAATTAACCCAACGCCCGGCGACATCCTGCTGGAAGATTTCCTCAAGCCGATCGGCATGAGCCAGACGGCTCTGGCCAAGGCCATTGGCGTTCCGCCGCGCCGTATCAACGAGATCGTGCTGGGCAAGCGCGCCGTAACGGCTGACACCGACCTTCGGCTGGCGCGCTACTGGGGACTGTCGGCGGGGTTCTGGCTCGGCCTGCAGATGGACTACGACCTGATGGAGCAGCGCCGGAAGATGGGCGCGGAGCTGGAGAAGATCACGCCTCGGGCGGCTTGAGACGGGCCAAGATCCGTTCGAGACATTTCAAATGAACCGACCTCCCCGGCGAACGTCGGGGCCCAGAGTCATCCTGGAGCGGCTGGGGATGACGCGACATCGGTCTGGACCGAAAGCCTGGACGCCAGTGGCCTCGATCTGGATCCCGGCGTTCGCCGGGAAGGTCGGGTTTGTGGAGAGATGTTCGAGGCCGCTTACGGCCCGTAGCGGACCATCAATACGTCCGTTAAGATCGTGGAGAAACGGGGGCATTTCGTGACGCTGACCGGCGACGACTCTTCTGTGCGGCTGACTATCGTTGGCTACCAATTCCCTGAGATCATTGGCGATGAGTGGGATTCCAATTGGCTTATTGTCGATGGATCGGCCAGCCTTGCAGGCCGTGATTGGCAGTTCAGAGATCCGTGCCTGACAACTTTCGAAGCCATTGAGCTAGCGAATTGGCTTGAAGCGTGCGCTCGCGGGAATACGGGAAAAACATACTGCGGCTTCACAGAGCCAAACCTTGAGTTCGAACTGCTCAATCCGCAGACCTTGCGTGTGAGCTTCGCGCTAGAGGCTGCCCCGCCCTGGTCCAAAGCAGGGGACGAATTGGTCCAGCACAGCTTCAATGTCCCGGTTGGCCCCTCGCTTTTCGAGGCCGCAGCCGATTTGCGCCATCAGCTCCAGAACTTTCCCATGCGGGGTCCTATCGAAGGCTGACTGTCCGTCTTCCCCCTACACGCACCGCAAAGACGTCCGCTTTCCGGATGCACACCCCGCGGCGAAAGCGTTCGCAATCCCGGCTGTAGCCTCGCCCCGCGCCCGGACCTATGTCCCGACGACAGCCACCCAGCCCCGCCCAAAGCAAAACACCCGCCTCCTGGGAGACGGGTGTTTCGAACCATCAGCTCAACGGGCTCGGCGATGACGCCGCCGCGCCCTACGCCACCTTCACCCGCGCCGCGCTTTCCGGCAGGTCCGTGCCGAACGCGCGCTGGAAGAACTCGGCCACCGTGGGGCGCTCCAGTTCGTCGCACTTGTTCAGGAAGGTCAGGCGGAAGGCCAGGGCCACGTCGTGGTCAAAGATTTCGGCGTTCTGGGCCCAGGTGATCACCGTGCGCGGGCTCATGACGGTCGAGATGTCGCCGTTCATGAAGGCGTTGCGGGTCATGTCGGCGACGCGGACCATGGCGGCCAGGGTGCGCTTGCCCTCGGCGGTGTCGTAGGACGGGTTCTTGGCCAGCACGATCGCCGCCTCGACGTCGTGCTCGAGGTAGTTCAGCGTCGTGACGATCGACCAGCGGTCCATCTGGCCCTGGTTGATCTGCTGGGTGCCGTGATAGAGGCCCGTCGTGTCGCCCAGACCGATGGTGTTGGTCGTGGCGAACAGGCGGAAATACGGATTGGCGCGGATGACGCGGTTCTGGTCCAGCAGGGTCAGCTTGCCGCCGGCTTCCAGCACGCGCTGGATCACGAACATCACGTCCGGCCGCCCGGCGTCGTATTCGTCGAACACCAGGGCGATCGGGCGCTGCAGCGACCACGGGAGAATGCCTTCGCGGAACTCGGTGACCTGCTTGCCGTCCTTCAGGACGATGGCGTCCTTGCCGACCAGGTCGATGCGCGAGACGTGGCTGTCGAGGTTGACGCGAACCAGCGGCCAGTTCAGGCGCGCGGCCACCTGCTCGATGTGGGTCGACTTGCCGGTGCCGTGATAGCCCTGGACCATCACGCGGCGGTCCTTGGCGAAGCCGGCGCAGATCGCCTTGGTCGTCTGCGGATCGAAGCGGTAGGCGCTGTCGATTTCCGGCACGTGCGGGTCGCGATGGCTGAAGGCCGGGACCTTCATGTCGCTGTCGACGCCGAACGCATCGCGCAGCGTCACCCACTTGTCGGGGACCAGGGTGATCAGCGGATCTTGGGCGGAGCTGGTTTCGGCGAACTCGGGCATGGCTACCCGATATAGCCTTGACGCGGGGGTAGGGAAGAGGGCGCCGCGCGGCGACGCCCTTTCCGAGGCCACTTTTTTAGCGGTCGGCCAGAATGACCGAGGCGATCACGCCCGTGGCGACGGCGGCCAGGACGTATTGGTCATTGACGCGATGCCAGCGATAGCCGCGGGGCGGCGGGCGCAGATGGTGGGCGCGCCAGTCGCTGACATAATAGGCGTTGCCGCGCCAGCGCGGATCCAGGCGCTCGCCCCGGTTCCAGCGACGATGGTCGTGGCGCCAGTCATCCCGTCGATCGTCGCGACGCGCCTGGTCGAAACGGCCTTGCTGATAGGCGCGGTCTCGGCCGTCATAGCGTCCGTCGTGACGATAGTCCTGGGCCGAGGCGGCGCTGGCGGCGCCGCCCAGCATCAGCAGGGCGACGGAAGTGGTCAGTATGCGTTTCATGTCGGGTCTCCTTTCGAGAGGTCACGAGCCTAGGCGGCTCGACATGGTCCCGACTTGAACGGCTAGCCTCGGCTTAAGTTCATGTTTCGAATGGGAAATCATATTTCAGGTTGTGGTCTGGAGCCGTCATCGTCTTGATCCGTATCGACTTTCGGGAGCTGCTCGGCGCCGCGCGGCGCGAGTTGGGCGTCACCTCCGCCCTACTGGTCATGGCGCTGGGCGCGACCAGTTTTCTGGCCATCGCCGAGGATGTCTCCGAAGGCGGGACCCACCGTTTCGACCGCTCGGTCCTCTCGGCCTTGCGGGTCGACGGCCAGCCCCATCAGCTGGTCGGACCGTCCTGGCTGCACGTCGCGGCGGTCGACATCACCGCCCTGGGCTCGATCACGGTGCTGAGCCTGGTGATCCTGCTGGCCTTCGCGCTGCTGGCCTCGCTGCGGCGCTGGGCGGAGGCGCTTCTGCTCGCGGTCGGGGCCGGCGGAGGGCTGCTGATCAGCCAGGGCCTGAAGCGGCTGTTCGAGCGCGAGCGGCCGGACCTGGCCTATCGCGCGGTCGAGGCGGTCAACGCCAGCTTTCCGTCGGGCCATGCGATGCTGTCGGCCGTGGTGTTCCTGACCCTGGGCGTCCTGGCCGCCCGCTATGCCGACCGGCGGCGGGTCAAGGTGCTGGCCGTGGTCTCCGCCGTCCTCGTCAGCCTGCTGGTCGGCCTGAGCCGGGTCTATCTAGGCGTCCACTGGGCCAGCGACGTGCTGGCCGGCTGGAGCGCCGGCGCGGCCTGGGCCATGGCCTGCTGGCTGGCGGCCTATGTCGTTCAGCGTCGTTTCAGGCCATCTTCGGCTTCGGACGCCACCTGAGCTCCAGCGTGGTCCAGACCGCGCCGGCGAAGTCGCCCAGCCCCACCGCTAGCCAGGCCTTCGGCAGCCAGTCGGCCAGGACGAAGGCCCCAATGATCACCAGCGACAGCACCCGCAGCACCACCGACGCGCGCATGTAGGTGCGTTGGCCGGTCCAGCCGGCGACGTGATAGCCCATCCCATAGGCCAGCAGCACCAGCCCCGTGAACCGGACCCAAGGCAGGCTGGCGGCCTCGACCGGCGATTTCAGCAGATGCAACACCGGGTGCGGCGCGATCGCCAGCGCCAGGCCGGCCGTCGACACCAAAACGCCCCAAGTCCAGATGCTCCACGGCTTGCCGAACGGCACCGGTGTCACCGGCGTCGGCGCCTCGGTCGGCGCGCGCCACTCCGGATCGCTGTCGGTCATCGAAAAGGGCCCCTGCTCGCCGCGCGCCGGCGCGCGACAATGCCCATTCGTCGGTTGCGTCGCAAGGCGTCGACTTTGTCGCTAGAGGATCCGGGGATCGCTCAGCAGGCGGCGGGCGGCCTGGAAGGCGGCGTCGACCAGGCTAGCGTCCACGCAGCGCGCGTCGTCGCCGGCCGCGTGGTGGAAGCGATGGGCGCCGAAGACGCCCGCCACGCGCGTATAGCCGGCGGCCGCGATGTGGGTCAGCTCTCCGGCCGCGCCGGCGCCCAGCGGGTAGGGGGCCTCGAGACCCGCCAGACCCTTGAACGCCGCGCGGCACGGGGCGACGAGGTCGGGGCTGGCCAGCAGGAAGCGCTGGGGATCGGCGCTGGGCAACGGCGCCAGTCGCCCGCCCAGCTCGTGCCAGTCGCGCGCGGCCAGGTTGGCGCCGAGGTGAAGCCAGAAGCGGGTCTGGTCCGGCGGCGGCGCGGCCTTGTCCAGCAGGTGCTCGGCGCCGAGGTTTTCATACTCGTGGCCGCTGTTGCAGACGAAGGCCAGATCGACGGGCAGGTTGGCGCGGCTGGCCCAGTCGGCCAGCATCATCCACGCCGCCACCCCCGGCCCCCGCTCGCCCGCGCAGCCAAGCCAGCCCGAGCGCGGGGTCGACACCACCAGCCAGCGGCCTCTGCCGCCGTCCTTTCGCCCGATCAGGTTGAAAGTTTCCCGACGACCGCCCTGGCCGGTGATCCGCAGCACGCCCCTCGCGCCCGACCGGGCCACCTTGATCAGGGCCGGCGCGTCCTTGGGCGCCAGCACGGCCACTGGGGCGGCGAACATTGGCGCGCGGCCGTCGGCGTTCAGCGCCAGAGCCTCGCCGCTGGGACCGCTGGTGATCAGGACCACGGCGCGCGCCCCGGCTTTCAGCGCCGCCTCGACCGGCCCGCGCACGGCCGGGGCCGCCGCGGTGCTCCAGCGTCCGTAGGGGAGGCGGATGACGACGATGGCGTCGGTCGCCGGGCTGGCCGCGTCCTCGGGATCGCGCACCAGCACCGGCCCCTCGATCCCGTCCGGTCCGGTGGGCCGGACGATGGCCTGCGGAATGACGGCGGCGCGGGCTTCGCCGATCTGGAACGACGTCTCGGTCGCCTCGAAAAAGGGCGCGTCGAAGGCCTGGCGTTCGACCGAAAAGCCGCGCGTCGTCAGCCACTGGGCCATCCATTCGCCGCAGGCCAGGTCGCCGGCGCCGCCGCTGGCCTTGCCGCCGAGGGCGACATAGCGTTCGAGCAGCGCGCCGGCCGATGGCGGCTCGGTCGGTCCCGCCGCGTCCGCGCCAGCCGCCCGTCCGCCCGCCAGTCCGCCCGTCAGCGCGCCGGCCGCGGGCGCGGCGAGCAGGGAACGTCGGGTCTGCGCCATCTTGGCCTCCTTCGGGTCCGCCCGGTCGTCGCGATCGGCCGAGCGGCCGAACCCTATGACGGTTTATCCCGGATCGGAACCAAGCTGGACCTTCGCGGCCTGGTCCAATGGCGGCCTAAACCAGACCCGACTTCTGCAGCTGCTTATAGGCCTTGATGACCCGCTGCAGCTTGTGCTCGGCGCTGCGGTCGCCGCCGTTGGAGTCCGGGTGGCAGCGCTTGAGCAGTTCCTTGTAGCGGATCTTGATGGTGGCCTTGTCGGCGCCGGCCTCGAGGTCCAGGTCCGCGAGGGCTTGGCGCTCCAGCTTGCCCAGGCCGCGCTCGGCGGCCGCGCGCTGGGATTCGGCCCGGCGCTGCTGGGCGCGGAAGAGGCCGAACGGGTCGGCGAAGGCGCGGGCGTCGCGAGCGGCCTGGGCGGCGGCTTCGCGCGAATTGGCGTCGGCCTTGAAGCTCCAGGTCGGGCGCCCGCCGGTCATCCGCTCGGACTCCTGCTCGGCGCGGATCTGGGCTTCGGTCATGCCCGCGTAGAAGTTCCAGTTCTTGTTGTACTCGGCCGCGTGCTGCTGGCAGAACCAGTAGTGCTGGCCCGGCAGGTCGCGCGACTTCGGCGCCTTGGCCGAGCCGGGCAGGCGACAGTCGGGGTGGTCGCAACGCTTTTCGCCGGGCTTGAGGCCCAGGACGTCGTGAACCGGGTCGTCTTCGCCCTGCTTGGGCGGCCGGACCCGGATGTCGGTGAATTTGGGGCGGTACTCGAACGGCCGGCTCATGGCGTCTAGAGTAGTCGCGCGCTATTTCCGTTCAAGGATTGACAAGCAAGAGTCGCATCATGGGCGCCGTCGCCGACACCCTTCGCCGCAAGCTGGAAGAGGCTTTTTCGCCGACGCGCCTGGAGCTGGTCGACGACAGCGACCGCCACCACGGCCACGCGGGGCACAGCGGCGCGGGCGAGAGCCACTTCACGCTGAGAATCGAGTCGGCGGCCTTCGCCGGCCAGCCCCGCGTGGCCCGCCAGCGCCTGGTGATGAAGGCGCTGGCCGACGAACTGGCCGGTCCGGTCCACGCCCTGTCGATCGTCGCGACTGCGCCGGGCGAAAAGTAAGGCGATCCTTACTTTTGTTCGTGGCCCTTCTTTTGTCGCTTGATTTGACGGCCCGCGACTGATTGCCTCTCTCCCCGGCGCGATCCCGCCGGAAGGCAGGGAACCGCATGAGCGCCGACGTCACCGCATCGCCCGAACTCGAAACCCAGGCCGCCGCGACCCTGCCAGGGCTGCTGTCGCGGTCCTACGCGCGCTATTCGACCTTCACGGTCGCCGCGGCGGTGATCGACGACGAGGGACGCGTCCACTACGGCGTCAATGTCGAGAACGCGGCCTATCCGGTCGGAACCTGCGCCGAGCAGACGGCGATTGGGGCGATGATCACGGCGGGCGGCTCGCGGGTCATCGACAAGGTGCTGATCGCCGCCGGCTCCGACGCCGTGGTCCAGCCCTGCGGCGCCTGCCGCCAGCGCATCGCCGAGTTCGCGGGAAAGACCTGCGAGATCGTCTCGGTGCAAGCCGGGCGCCCCACGCAACGCACCGACTTCTGGACCCTGCTGCCCCAATCGTTCGGGCCGCGCGATCTGGGGTGAGGCGCGCCCGCTCCCGTCCGGACAACAAAAAAAGGGGACGCCGGAAGGCGTCCCCTTTTCCGTTTCGGCGGCGTTCCGCCGGGACCTCTCGGGCCCGGCGGAAGTTCGACCTCTTAGTAACGCATCGTCACGCCGACATAGTAGAAGCGGCCGCGGTTGTCGTAGCTCGACGAACCGGTGCCGGTGCCCGTGAGGGTTTCCGGCAGGTACGGCGGGTGCTTGTCCGTGACGTTCTGGATGCCGCCGCGGATGACCAGCTTGTCGTCGACTTCGTACTTCGCGCGGACGTCATGCATGAAGTAGTCGCCCGTGTAGTACGGATCCAGCTGCGACGGCGTGAAGGCCGTCGTGGAGGCCATCGAACCGATGAAGTGCGTCGTCCAGCCGGCCGAGAACTTCTTGTAGGTCCACTGCACCGAGCCTTGGGCCTTCCAGCGCGGCGTGGCGTTGGAGATGTTGTTGGCCAGTTGGGTGTAGGTCTGGCCCGGCAGGCCTTGCAGGGCCCAGCGGTACATCCAGGTGCCGTCGATGCGGAACGCCAGCGAGCCGAGGTCGCGCTTGACCAGGTCTTCCAGGTTGAAGCCGTATTCGGCCGAACCGTCCCAGCCCTCGACCTTGATCTTGGCCACGTTCTGGTTGGTCAGGACGACCTGCTTGACGCCGCCGACAACCGCGCCGCCGTTCGTGCCGGTCGGATCGCGTTGGATCAGAGCGCAGTACGGGTTGCTGGCGTAGGCCGCCGTCGAGTCATAGCAGAGCTGCTGGAACAGGGTGTTGATCGGGATCGTCCCGACCTGATCGGCGATGTTGTACTTGAAGAAGTCCAGCGAGACCGACAGGCGCGGGACCCAACGCGGCTGGACGACGACGCCCAGCTGGTAGGTCTTAGCCGTTTCCGGACCCAGCTGCGGGTTGCCGCCTTGCAGCAGCTGCAGCGAGGGGCGGCCGGTGCCGATGTTCGACACGAAGGTCGACGAATTCCAGCCCGGGATGGCGGCGGCGCAGGTGACGTTGCGCGCGGCCTTCTGCGCGGCGTTGGCGCCGGCGTAGGAGTCCTTGTCGCAGGGGTCGATGGCGGCCGTCGTGAAGTTCACGCTTTGCGGCGCGAACAGTTCGACGATGTTCGGGGCGCGAACGGCGCTGCCTTGGTTGGCGCGGAAGCGGATGTCGCGAACGGGGGCCCATTCGGCGCGCATCTCGTACTGCTTGGTGTGGCCGATCGTCGAATAGTCGGCCAGGCGGCCGGCGAATTCGAGCGACAGGTCCTTGGCCAGGAACAGGTCCTTCAGCAGCGGGATGCGCGCTTCGCCGTAGGCTTCACGCACGTCGTACTTGCCGCCGCGGTTGCCGATCGAGTTGAAGAACAGCGCGCCCGAGGCGCCCAGGGCGTCCTGGCTGAATTGGCTTTCTTCCTTGCGGTATTCAGCGCCCACGGCCACGCCGACCGGGCCGGCCGGCAGGGTGAACAGGTCGGTGGTCAGGTTGCCCGACAGAACCGTCTGCTTAACCTTCTGGTCGCTGGTCGACTGGGCGTTGGTCCAGGCGACGGCGGCGGCCGAGGGCCCATGGACCAGGTCCCAGGGCTGGCAGCCATTGGCGCGCGCGGTGGCGTCGCGGCAGACGATCTGGCCGTTCAACAGGACCGCGTCGGTGGCTTGCTGAACGCGCGCCACGATCGGAACGTTGAACGAGGTCGTCTTGCCGTTCGTCTCGCCGTACTGGGCGTACCAATCCCAGTGGAAGTCGCGGTTCAGCGTGTTGAACTTGCCTTCCATGCCGCCGACGACGCGGGTCGTGTCGCGGTCGGTGGCGACGTTACGACCGCCGAACTCGACCCAGAACTTGCCGACGTTGGCGGTCGCGGTCGAGGTCAGGGCCTTGCCGGCCCCGGTCCAGGCGGCGCGCAGAGCCGTCGCCGTGGCGTCCGTGCCGTTCAGATAGGCGTTGTCGCCCTTCAGGGTCACCGGCATGGTGCCGCCGCCGGCGGCCGACGAGAACGCCGGTTGGAAGATGCCGAAGCCCTTCACCTTGGCGTAGCTGACGTCGACGAAGGCCTTCACGTTGTCGGTGACTTGATAGTCGACATAGGTGCGGAAGGTCTTGCGGTCGGTCTCGCCCTGCAGGGCGTTGTAGATGGCGCTGTAGATCAGCGATTCATCTTGGCAGGTCGGTTGGACGGTCGGGGTCGAGCAGGGGGCGCTCAGGGCGACGACCTTGGTCGGGTCGCGATAGTCCAGGGTCACGGACTTGGCCGTGCCCAGCGCGCCGCCGACCAGCTGGAACGTCGCCGTCGGGGCGGTGTTCGAGCGGGTGGCCGGCAGGATGGTCTGCGGGCTGACCAGGGTGTTGCGGCGGATGCCGGGGAACGCCCAATCGCGATCCTTCTGGTAGATCGGATCCGAGTGCGCGGCTTCGCCGCCGACCAGCACGTTCAGACGGCCGTCGAGGAAGCTGTGACCGGCCAGGAACGATAGGCGGCGCTCGCGGCCGTCGTCTTGACCCGACACGCCGACCTGGGCGTCGAACTCGATGCCCTCGTACTTCTTCTTCATCAGCACGTTGACGACGCCGGCGATGGCTTCCGAGCCGTAAACGGCCGAGGCGCCGCCCGCGATGGTTTCGATGCGCTCGACCATCATCGACGGGATCAGGTTCAGGTCGACGCCCGGCGACGAGGCGTCCGAGTTGACGATCCGGCGGCCGTCCATCAGCACCAGCGTGCGCGTCGAGCCGAGGCCGCGGATGTCGGCGCGAGCCTGGCCGGCCAGGTACAGCGAGCTCGACGAGTTCTGCGCGTTGGTGTTGGCGTTGATCATCGGCACTTCGAGCAGCGTCTCGGCGATCGAGGTGTTGCCCGATTCACGGATCTGCTCGCCGCCGATCACCGACATGGCGACCGGAGAGCTGAAGGTGTCGCGACGGATGCGCGAGCCGGTGACCACGATTTCCTCGACGGCGGTGTTTTCAGCCGTCGGCGTGGCGGCGGCCGTTTGCGCCAGGGTCACGCTCGGAGCGAACACCGTCAGCCCGCCCAGCATCGTCGTCGCCAGGAGCAGCTTGTGTTTCAACGCCATAATCCAGTTGTCCTCGAAGATACTTGCCCCGCGCGTCAGCCGCGCATGGGCGTCAGAGGGCCATTCCTCAAGGGACAAGTTACCGGTTTCCGGCGTCGCTAGAAGCAATCATGGCCGAATTGGGCCTTCGAAGGTGTCAGCTGTTACTCAAAGGTCACAATTCTGACCGGTGGATGACAAATTTGGAAAATTTTGCCCCGCGCGAGGGGCATTTAGGCGCCTATTACGGGAGGAGAGGGGTAATTTTTTGTGCGAAGGGCCGTCGGTCGGCGACATCGCGCCGTCGAATGTTGCGCCGAAGCGACCGCGTTGAAGGCTTGATTGGCGGTTGGGAGTCCGCGTCGGGCCTGGGCGGTGCTCGCATTGCCTTCGCCACGGCAGGATGTGGGCGAAGTTATTGCAGTTAGGTAACACATTGCAAAAAATTCATCTTTAATGACATATTGCTGTCCAAATTCCCTTCGGCTCGTGGCACGCAAGCTGCGCTGTAGTCCCCATCACGGTTCGGGGGACGCTGGGGGATTATCCAAGATGAAGTCTATTTTGCTCGCGAGCGCCGCGTTCAGCGCGATTTTGGGCGGCGTCGCCCGCGCCCAAGACACCGACCCTAACCCGTCGACGGTGACGGAAGTCGTGGTGACCGGTTCGCGGATCAAGCGGCCGCAGTTCGACGGGACGATTCCCGGCGTGCAGGTCACCAAGGAAGAGATCATTCAGCGCGGCTTCACCAACGCCTACGACATCGTTCTGAGCCAGCCGCAGGTCAATTCGGGAGCCAGCCCCTACGGCAGCAACGGCGGCCAGACGTCGAGCCTTGGCACCGCCTTCGCCGACCTGCTGGGCTTTGGTCCGCAGCGCACCCTGACGCTGGTGAACGGCCGCCGCATGGTGTCGGGCAACGCCGCCACCCTGTTCGTCGCGGGTAACTATGCCGGTTCGCAAGTCGACATCGGCGCCATCCCGGCCCAGATGATCGACCACGTCGACACCCTGACCGTCGGCGGCGCGGCCGCCTATGGTTCGGACGCCATCGCCGGCGTGATCAACTACATCATCAAGGACAAGTATGTCGGCGCCGAGGCCCAGGCCTCCTTCCGCACGTCGGAGAAGGGCGACGCCAACCGCTACAGCGTCAACGCCATCTTCGGCTCGAACCTGCTGAACGACCGGGCGAACCTGGTGTTCTCGTTCGAAGACACCAAGACCGACGCCCTCTATGGGGACAAGCGCCCGTGGATCATCGACACCGCGACGGCGGTGAACAACGCGTTCAACGGCTCGAAGCGCAATCCGGCCTTCGCCCCGACGGCCGCCATCGACGTGGCCAACCTGAACAACGGCGCCTTCCTGCGGACGTCGGACGACGGCATTCCGTCGACGGCCTATGCCTATAACGCGCGCACCGGCATGCAGTGGCCGTCGGGCGTCGCCTTCGCCTCGACGGCGACGGGGGCCTGCTCGAACGTGATCGTCGGCGTCGGCACCTGCCTGGGCGGCGGCGGCTCGGCCGCCGTGTTCTCGGGCTCGAGCCAGCTGGTCCCCGGCGTTCCGACCGGCAATGGTCTCTACAGCACGACCGCGCCGGCGGGCACCTTCCCGAACTTCGCGCCGACCTCGCTGCCGACCGGCGTCACGGCCGCCGCCGTTTTCGCCAAGTACGGCGTCACCCCGCCGGCCGGCTTGACCGCCGCCCAGCAGACCACGCTCGCCGTCAACGTGCTGCAAAGCAAGCTGCCGACGCTGCGCGAGTATCTGGCCAAGAACCCGAACACCGACATCAACCTGATCATCGGCTCGCTGTATGCGAACATGCCGCGCGTCGCCAACACCGATCCGGCCACCAGCGCCCTGTTCCCGTTCGTCGCCCGTCCGGTGCGGTTCAACGACAATGGCCAAGCCGTGAACTGGTCGTTCGCCAATATCGGTCCCAATGACCAGGGCGTGCTTTCCGCCGCTCCAGGCACCAAGGGCTTCGACAGCAGCCGCTATAACTTGATCCAGAACGCCCAAAAGCGTCGGGTCGGCACGCTGTTCGGGACGTTCGACGTCAACGACCACCTGACCGTCTACACCCAGAACATCTTCTCGTCGGTCATCACCCTGCTGCCGCGCCAATCGGCCCCGTCGAACGCGGTCACGACCACGTCGGTCGAGTCGTCGGGTCTGGTGGTCAGCATCGACAATCCCTTCCTCAGCGACGCCTCGCGTCAGGTGCTCCGGGACTCGGGCGCGGTCAACTCGGTGGGCAACTTCATCATGGCCCGCACGAACCAGGACATCCTGGGCGACAACCCGATGCGGGGTAAGACCGACACCAGCAACCTCGTTCAAGGCGCCAAGGGCGACTTCAATCTGTTCGGTCGCAACTGGAGCTGGGACGCCTCGTACACCTGGGGCCGTTCGAGCGGCCGCGTCGACTTCACCGGCATCAAGGACGTCGAATACAATCTGGCCATCGACGCGGTGCGCGACGCCACCGGCAACATCGTCTGCCGCGCCAAGACCAACCCCGCCGCCTATCTGGGCAAGACGCCGGCCGGCGCGACGGTCAACCTGGTGGACACGGTCCTGCCGAACGGCATGATCGCCAAGCAGCAGTTCACGCCCGTCGTCACCCAGTCGATGATCGACGGCTGTCAGCCGCTGAACCCGTTCGGCTACGGTCAGATGTCGGCCGCCGCCAAGTCCTATGTGACCGCTCAGCAGTTCTTCGCCTTCAAGAACACCCAGACGTTCCTGCAAGGGTCGTTGACGGGCGACCTGTTCAACCTGCCGGGCGGTCCCGTGGGCCTGGCCCTGTCGGCCGAGCGTCGCACGACCGACAACGATTATAAGGTTGACGACATTTCGTCGGCCGGCCGCACCCGTTCGGCGGCGATCGCGCGCACCCAGTACCAGACGACGGCCGAGGAATACGGCATCGAACTGAACATCCCGCTGCTGGGCCGCGACTTCAAGCTGCCCTTCGCCCAACGCCTGGAGCTGAACCCGGCGGTGCGGTGGTCGAAGCAGACGGGCAGCGCGCCGAGCTTCGTCAACGCGCTCGGCAAGACGATCAACCCGAAATATGACGGCGACCCGGCCCGAATCTGGTCCATCGCCGGCACCTTCCAGCCGATCAAGGACATCGCCTTCCGCGGCAACATCACCCGTTCGATCCGTCAGCCGGACGGCGTGGAGCTGTTCCTCGGCGGTCAACCGGCCTTCACCACGCCCAGCGATCCCTGCTCGACCGCCAACATCGGTTCGGGCGTCAACCCGGCCCAGCGCAAGGCCAACTGTATCGCCGACGTGAAGAAGGCCGGCTACGCGACGACCGACGCCGACGCCCTGAACTTCCTCAACTCCTTCACCCCGCCGTCGCAATCGCTGCTGGGCGCGCGCTTCGGCAACATGGGTCTGAAGCCGGAACACGCCGAAAGCTGGACGGCCGGCGTGGTGCTGGAGCCGCGGTTCCTCAAGAACTTCCGGATGTCGGCCGACTATGTGGATATCAAGCTGAAGCAACAGCTGAGCCGCGTGTCGCTGGATCAGCTGTCGAGCTATTGCTATGACTCCGCCGCCTATCCCAACAACTCGGCTCAGTTCGGCACCAACACCTGCGACGCCTTCGCGCGTTACGCGTCGGGTTCGGAGCCGGCCTCGACCCTGAAGTTCGCTCTGAAGGATGGCTGGAGCTCGACCTACCTTAACCTAGCCGAGACCGACCTGCGGGCCGTGAACATCGTCGTCAGCTATCGCAAGAAGGTGGCCGAGCTGTTCGGTCGCGACAGCGACTGGGGCCGGATCTCGGTCAACAGCAACCTGTATCGGATCCTGGAGTCCACGTTCAGCAGCACCGGTCTGCCCGCCGACAACGAATACTACATCGGGTCGATCGGCACGCCGCGCTGGCAGACCGCCACCACGATCGCCTACTCGCTGAAGAAGTTCTCGACCAGCGTGAACATCAACACCGTCAGCGACACCATTCGCTTCAACGGCGCGACGCCGGCGACGATCGAGGTCAACCCGTACCTCAATCGCAATGGCTACGCGGTCTACAACCTGTTCTTCGGTTATGAGCTGACCGACAAGGTCAACCTGCGCTTCAACGTCAACAATGTCGGCAACAAGCGCTTCGAGGACCAGCGCGACGGCACGATCTATAGCTCGATCGGCCGGAGCTATCAGTTCACCGTCAACGCCAAGTTCTAAACATCGGAAGAGAGCCGGGTTCGCGAACCCGGCTCCAACCGCTTAAAAGGCTCCCGCCACGAGGTGGGAGCCTTTTTTCTTGTCGCGGGGTTTCGCCGCCAGCCCTTCGCGCCCTAGGCCGTCTCGCCGACCAGGCCTTCGAGCACCCGGCGCAGGTCGGCTTCGCGGAAGGGCTTTTGCAGCACGGCGGCGCCGCGATGCTCGTCGGACAGGCCCGCTTCGCCGTAGCCGCTGGCGAAGGCGAACGGCACGCCGCGGGCCTTCAGGGCGTCGGCCACCGGGAAGATCGGCCGGCCGCCCAGATTGACGTCCAGCAGGGCCGCGTCGATGTCGGCCGAGCCGGCCAGGCGCAGGGCTTCCTCGATTTCCGCCGCCGGCCCCACGATCGCGCAGCCCAGGTCGGTCAGCATGTCCTCGACCAGCATCGAGACCAGGGCTTCGTCCTCGACGACCAGGACCTTCAGGGACGACAGTGTCTTCATGTGTCAGGGCTCCAGCGCGCGCAGGGGCAACGCCATTTGGCAGACGAGGCCTTCGGCATCATAGTTCAGCTCGACGCCGCCGGATAGTTCCGCCGCGAGGCCGCGTTCCAGCAGTCGGGCGCCGAAGCCGCGCCGGGCGGGCGGGGTGACGGGCGGACCGCCGCGCTCGGCCCAGACCATGCGCAGAATGTCTTCCTCCACCGTCCAGGTCACGTCCACGCCGCCGCCCGGAACCGACAGGGCGCCGTACTTGACCGCGTTGGTGGCCAGCTCGTGAATGCCCATGCCCAGGGCCACGGCGGCCTTGGGATTCAGGCGGACGTCGGCCTCGTAGGCGAAGGTGACCCGGTCCTCGCCGGCCATGGCGCGCAGCTCGACGTCGAACACCTCGCGCAGGCTGGCGCCGGCCCAACTCTCACGCGTCAGGAGGTCGTGGGTCTGGGAGAGGGCGATCAGGCGGGTCTCGAAGGCCTCGCGGAAGAATTCGGGCGAGGCGCTGGAGCGCAGGGTCTGGGCGGCGATCGACTGGACGGTCGCCAGGCTGTTCTTCACCCGATGGTTCAGCTCGTTGACCAGCAGCTTCTGGCGCTCGTCGGCGCGCTTGCGGTCGGTGATGTCCAGCGACACCCCGGCCAGGCGCCGCGCGCCGCCGTCGTCGGCGGTCTGGGCGGCCCGGCCGCGCGCGTGCAGCCAGCGCAGTTCGCCGCTGGGAAGGACCACGCGATACTCGACGTCGTAGTCGGCGCCGTCGCGGATGGCGCTGTCGATCGCCGCCAGGACGCGGGGGCGGTCGTCCGGATGCAGGGTCGCGATCAGGTCGGCGAAGGTGAACGGCTCTTCGGGCGCGCGACCGTAGTTGCGCTTGCAGAGGTCGGACGCTTCGTAGGCGTGGGTGGCGACGTCCAGGTCCCAGGACCCCATGCCGCCGGCGTCCAGGGCGAACTTCAGCCGTTCCTCGGCGCGGCGGCGCTCGGTCAGTTCGGCCATGGCCCCGGCCGTCAGCCGGATCGACTCGATCGTCGCCGCGACCTGTCCGCCCAGGCCGACCAGCAGGGTCTCGTCCCGCGCGGTGAAGCGTCCCGGCAGCGGATGGCCGAAGAACAGCCCGCCCAGGACCTCGCCCCGGCGCGTGGCGACGGGGAGGGCGAGGTAGCTGCGCACAGGCAGATGGCCCTCGGGCATACCCTCTCGCGGCGCGTTGAGCCCGTAGCGCGGATCCTGGGTGATGTCGTCGGAGCGCACGACGCCGGTGTTCTCGAAGGTCGGGGCGAAGAGCGCGGTCTTGCGCACCCGCGGGAAGTCCGCGAACGCCTCCGGCGCGGCGCCCGACAGCCGGTAGAGGGCGTAGGACTCCCCGTCCGGCTCGAGTTGATTGTAGAAGAAGGCCCCGAAGGCCGCGCCGCTGATCTCGCGGGCGCCGTCGATCACCACCTGCACGCAGGTGTCGATGTCGGTGCTGGAGGCGACCGCCTCGGTCACGCGGGCCAGGGTGTCGGACCTGCGGATCTCCTCGGCGAGCGCGCGTTCCAGCGCGGCCGGCGAAAGGCCAGCGTCCGGCGCGTCGCTGTCGCGCGCCTCGCTATCAGCCAAGACACCGGCCAAAACGCCCTCTTTGTCCAACGGACCGCCCCCGGTCCCGAGAGACCGCAAACGTTTGGCTGAGCGATCGGTTCCCGGCGACGGTTCGAAATCAGACGTCCGCGTCCTCGTCGAGCGGCGCGCTGATCCGCAGCGCCGTGATCTGGTTTCTCTGGCGACGGAGCACCTGGAAGCGGTGGCGGTGGAAGATGAAGGTCTGGCCGGGTTCCGGGATGGTCTGGGCCTCGTGGATCACCAGGCCGGCGATGGTCACCGCCTCGCCCTCGGGCAGCCGCCAGTCCAGCGCGCGGTTGAGGTCGCGCACGGTGACGTCGCCATCGACATTGACCGAACCGTCCTGCTGGCGGCGCACGCCGTCGAGGGCGGTGTCGTGCTCGTCCTCGATCTCGCCGACGATCTCTTCCAGGATATCTTCCAGGGTGACCAGCCCCTGCAGCGCGCCATATTCGTCGACCACGAGGGCGAAATGGCTCTTGCGCTTGAGGAAGGCGTTCAACTGGTCCTTGAGGTTGGTGGTGTCGGGGATGAACCACGGCTCGCGCAGGATGGCGGCGATGTCCAGGCCCTCGACCCCGTCCTTGGCCTCGGCCAGGGCCTTCAGCAGGTCGCGGGCGTGCAGCACCCCGACGATGTTCTCGGGCTCGTCGCGATAGACGGGGATGCGGGTGTGCTGGGCCTCCAGCACCGTCTCGACCAACTGGCGCGCGGGCAGGTCGGCGTCCAGCAGGACCATCGACTTGCGATGGACCATGATCTCCGAGACGTCCATGTCCGACAGGTCCAGCACCCCGCCCAGCATCCGCCGGTCGTCGGTCTCCACCAGGCCTTCGGAGTGGTGATAGTCGACCGCGCCGCGGATCTCCTCGTGGGCGGCCAGCACGTCGACGGCCATGTCCAGCTTGACGCCGAACACCCGCAGGGCGCGGCGGACGATCCATTGGATCACATAGATGATCGGGCCGAACGCCCGCACGATGAACAGGGTGGGGCCCGACAGCGCCCGGGCCACGTCGTCGGAGCGCACGATGGCGACGGTCTTGGGCAGCACTTCGGCGAAGACCAGCACCAGCACGGTCATGGTCGCCGTGGCCGCCGCCACGCCCCAGGGACCGGGGATCACCGCCGTCAGCACCTGGGTCGCCAGGGCCGAGGCCAGGATGTTGATCAGGTTGTTGCCCAAGAGCACCGCCCCGATCATCGTCTCCTGGTCGGACAGCAGCTTGTTGACCCGCCGCGCCGGCCGGTCGCCCTCGCGCTCCAGCTGGTGCATCCGCGCGCGGCTGGCCCCCGTCATCGACGTCTCCGCCGCCGAGAACAGCGCCGACAGGGTCAGCAGGGCGATGACGATAGGCGCGAGGCCGAGCAGGGCGGTGAGCATGGGGTTTCTACGTGAGCATTGACGTGGATTTTCGCGAAATAGCTGTATTGCTATCTAAGCGCCGCTTTAGTTGAGATCGCTTGGGGCATGTGATGAATTCGGAACTCAAGACGCGTTTGCAGAGGCATACGAGCGAATTTCTCGAAAAGGCTCGGAAGCTTCGGCTGGGGCTTCAACTCACGACGGTGATCGCGCCGGTCGTGGTCGGGTTTTCAAAGGCCTTACCGCAAGGTGTTCCCGGCAGCGCTTGGGCGGCGGTTCTTGTTACCCTCCAGATTGTCTTCCTGGTCCTGGGCGCGCTCGCCGGCGCGCTTGTGCTGATGACGGATAAGTCTGCGTTGGCTGTCATGGCCGACGCCCAGTCAGCTGTCGAGGCCGCGGAAGTCAACAAAAACGCCCTGGCCGTTAGCCAACGTGAAATTCAGCAGCTCGAGGCGGAACTGACGAAGGCTTCCGTGCTCAGCTTGACCATCGATAGCATGAGGGTGGCGGTCGACGTGGCGCTCCTGCCGTCGGCCAAAGCGCCGATCGAGGACCAGATTCGTGACATGCTCGACCTGCTGGCCGCGTCGAAGGCGACGCTGTTCGGGATGGGCGACGAACTTTGGAACTTCTCGGTCTATCTCTGGCGAGAAGAAAGGCAGCAGCTAGAATGCGTCGCGTGCCGAAGACCAACCCGATCGGACGAGGACGCACCCCATAGGACCTGGAGGCGGGGCGAGGGGCATATCGGCCAAGCCTTTCAAATGCGGCGCGCGCTGATCTGCGCTGACAGCACGGACCTCAATGTTCGCGGCTTTTTTGACGCGCCAGAGCACAAGCGCACCGCCTACGATGATACGTTGCGCTATCGCTCTCTCGCGGCGATCCCATTTTCCCTGCCAGGCCAGGACGTGCCTCTGGGGGTCGTGGTTGCGACAAGCGACATCGCCGGGCGTTTCAAGCCCGAAGAAGGCGGGGACCATGAAGCTGTTCGCCCTATAAGAGCGTTGGGTAAGACCCTTGCAACTCTTCTCGCCGTATCTACACTCAGACGCGACATGGAGCGCGACAATGGTGAAGGCTGACAGTCCCGAGGCGCTGTATGTACAGGACGCGCCCGAGGCCAAGTTGATCGAATTGGCTCTAGGACTCTACCAAGGTCGCGGCGGCGCCGGAGAACTGGCTCGGGCGATCGCCGAGCAAGCGAACGCGACGGCAAAACGGAGAGCCAACGCGGCCAAACATCGAGCGTTCGCCGCCTAAACCGCGCCTTCCTCCACCAAGAACGCTCGCAGCGCGTCGCGGTCCACGTCCTTCGCCACGAAGGCGTCGCCGATGCCGCGCGCCAGGACGAAGGTCAGCTTGCCGCCTTCGGCCTTCTTGTCCTGGCCGCAGTGGGCGATCAGGGCGTCGGCGTCGAAGGGCTTCTTCCGCACGTCGGCCAGGGTCGTCGGCAGGCCGGCGGCCTTGATCGCCGCCTCGGCGCGGACGGCGTCCTGGCTGGGGCACAGGCCCTGGCTCGCCGAGAAGCGGAAGGCCTGGGCCATGCCCACGCCCACGGCCTCGCCGTGCTTGAGCCGGTCGCCGAAGCCGACCTCGGTCTCGATCGCGTGACCGAAGGTGTGGCCAAGGTTCAGGAGCGCGCGGCGGCCGGCTTCCTTCTCGTCCTCGGCGACGATCTCGGCCTTCATCTCCACGGAGCGGCCGACGGCGCGGACCAGGGCGTCGACCTCGCGGGCCAGCACCTTGGCGACGTTGGTCTCCAGCCACTCGAAGAAGGAAAAGTCGCCCAAGAGGCCGTACTTGATGATCTCGGCGTAGCCGCAGGCCAGTTCGCGGGCGGGCAGGGTGGCCAGCACGTCGAGGTCGGCCAGGACGAGGCGCGGTTGGTGGAAGGCGCCGATCAGGTTCTTGCCGCGCGGGGTGTCGATGGCGGTCTTGCCGCCGACCGAGCTGTCGACCTGGGCCAGCAGGGTGGTCGGGACCTGCACGAAGTCGATGCCGCGCTTGTAGATCGCCGCCGCGAAGCCGGCCAGGTCGCCGACGACCCCGCCGCCGAAGGCCACGATCTGGTCGCCGCGCTCCAGCCCCAGGGCCAGCAGGCGGTCGGAAAGCTCGGCCAGGTGCTCGAAGCTCTTGGTCTCCTCGCCGGGCGGCAGGGTGATGACGTCGACCGAGATTCCGGCCTTCTCCAGCGAGACGGCCAGGCGCTCGCCGTGATGCTCGCCGACATGGGCGTCGGTGACGACGGCGACCCGCTTGCGCTTGCCCAGCACCGGCGCGATCCGCGCGCCGGCCTGGTCGATCAGGCCAGGACCGATGACGACGTCGTAGGCGCGATCGCCCAGGCCCACGGGAACGGTGCGGATCATGGCGAGACTCCTACGAGGGCGCGACAGGCGGCCGGGCGCGCAGGGCGGCCAGGATGGCCTCGACGGCCACCATGTGCGGCGTGTCGCCGGTCTGGACGTGCACCTGGGCCTCGGCATAGGCGGGGTTGCGGGCCTTGGCCAGCTCGGTCAGCACCTGGACGGGGTCCTTGCCCTTGACCAGGGGCCGGTTGTCCTTGCGCGAAACGCGGCGGGCCAGAAGGTCGATATCGGCCTTCAGCCAGACCGAGACGGCCTTCTGGTTGATCAGGGCCCGGGTCTCGGGATTGACGAAGGCGCCGCCGCCGGTGGCCAGCACGTGCGGCGGCTCGTCCAGCAGGCGGCTGATCACCCGGCGCTCGCCGTCGCGGAAGGCGCTCTCGCCCAGCTCGGCGAAGATGGCCGGGATCGAGCGGCCGGCGGCGGCCTCGACCTCGTTGTCGGCGTCGCGGAACGGCAGGTCCAGCACCCCGGCCAGGCGGCGTCCGACGCTGGACTTGCCCACGCCCATCAGCCCGACCAGGACGATGGTCTTCTCGCGCAGCGGCGCGAGGTCTCCGTGAAGGTCGGGGGCGGGTTCGGGATGTTCGGTCATGATGCGGTCGCGGGTTTACACGAGGCTTGGGCAAACCGCCAAGTTTGCGAGATCCGCGTCATGCGTCATAACCGGTCCATGATCCTTTCCAAGCGTTCCTCCAGCGCCGTGGCGCTGCTCGCCCTGGTTCTGACCCCGGCCGTCTCGGCGGCGCAGGAGGAGGTCAAGGTCAAGACCCTGGCGCCGCCGGACTATTTCTCCAGCCCCGCGGGGCGGACCGGGATCGGCGGCGATCTGTGGAAGGATACGGCGCCGGACATCATGCGCGACGTCGTCCCCAAGCTGGCCGGGTCCAAGCCGCTGTCGCCCGCCTTCGCCAGCCTGGCGCGGCGCCTGCTGTCGACCGGCGCCAACGGCCCGGCCGGCGTCGGCGACAACGCCGACATGGGCGCGCAGCGAGCCCTGGCCCTGATCGCCCTGGGCGAGGCCAAGGGCGCCAACGCCATTCTCGACCGCGCGACCGGCGCGGCCGGCAGCGGCGCGCTGTCGATGGCCATCGCCGAGGCGGCGCTGATCGCCGGCGACGACGACAAGGCTTGCCAAGCTGAACAGGCCCTCACGGTGGATCGCGGCGCCGCCTACTGGCTGCGCCTGCGGACCTTCTGCCAGCTGAAGGCCGGCCAGAACGACGCCGCCCAGCTGACCTTCCAGCTGGCCCAGGCCCAGACCAAGGACGCCGACTATGCGCGCCTGATGAACGCGGCGATGAACGGCGCCGCGCCGGGGACGGCGTCGCTGAAGAACGGCGTCGACTACGCCCTGTCGCGTCGGCTGAACCTCGACATCCAGTCGGCCAGCGCCATCGCCTCGGCCTCGCCGGCGCTGAAGCCGCTGATCAAGCCGATGGGCGGCGACCTGGCCGGGGTCTCGCCGGGCGCGGACCTGACCGCCACGGAGGCCGCCGACATCGCCTTCCTGCGCCAGGCCAAGACCCTGGACGGCTTCGTCGAGGCGGCCCAGGCCTCGGCCGGTTCGATCGCCGCCCTGGCCCAGGCCGGCGGGCCGCTGCGGGAACCGGTGCTGCTGGCCCGCGCGGCCATCGCGTCCGGGGACGTCGCCACGGCCCAGACCATTCGCGGCCGTTTGACGGCGGACAAGACGCCGGGGGCGACGACGACCGACCTGGCCATTCTCGACGCCCTGATCGCCGCCGCCTCGGGCAAGGTCGACAACCAGGTGCTGGGCAATCTGATCGCGCGCGGCGCGACCGGCGGCGCCAAGTCGCCGGCCCAGCCCGCCGCGGTGCTGCTGGCCAGCCTGGGCGGCGCGATGGACCCGGACGCCCGCGCCCAGTTCGCCAATTTCGAGCTCCCCAAGCCCGTCGCCTCGCCGGCTCGCGCGGTGTTGCTGGACGCCGCCGGGGCCGCCAAGCGCAAGGGCGAGGCCGGCCTGCTGGCCCTGTCGATCGCGCTGGAGACCGGTCCCACGGGGCCGCAGCCGGTCGACCGCGCCCGCATCGCCCAGGCCCTGGTTCACGCCGGCCTGGCCGTCGACGCCCGCGCCATCGTCGTCGAGGGTCTTCTGGGCTTGGCCTACGCCAAATGAGCGGGAAGGGAGCCGGCTGGGTCGACGCCTTCCTGGAAATGATGGCCGTCGAGCGGGCGGCCGCGCGCAACACCCTGACCGCCTATGGCAAGGACCTGGACGACGCCCGCGCCTTCCTGGCCGGCCGGGGCCGCGATCTGGACGACGCCGACGCGCAAGACGTCGAGGCCTACTTCCAGGACCTGGGCGCGCGGGGCCTGTCGCCGGCCACCGCCGCCCGCCGCCGCTCGGCCGTCCGGCAGTTCTACCGCTTCGTGCTGGGCGAGGGCTGGCGGGCCGACGATCCCTCCCGTCGCGTCGCCGCGCCCAAGGCGGGGCGCCCGCTGCCCAAGGTGCTGGAGCGCGACGAGATCGAGCGCCTGCTGGCCGCCGCCACGAAGAAGGACGGCGCGCAGGGCCTGCGCCTGTCGTGCATGATCGAGCTGATCTACGCCTCGGGCTTGCGGATCTCCGAGCTCTTGGCCCTGCCGCTGTCGGCCCTGGCGCGGGACCCGGCCTATCTGATCGTCAAGGGCAAGGGCGGCAAGGAGCGGCTGGCGCCCCTGAACGACGCCGCCCGCGCGGCGGTGAAGGCCTATCTCGCCCAGCGTCCGGCCTTCCTGCCCAAGGGGGCGAGGGATAGTCCGTGGCTCTTCCCGTCGCGCGGCGCGTCGGGCCGCCTGACCGCCCGCCGCGTCGGGCAACTGCTGGAGGACGCCGCCATCGCCGCCGGGATCGACCGCGAAAAAGTCAGTCCGCACGTGCTGCGCCACGCCTTCGCCACCCACCTGCTGGAGGGCGGCGCGGACCTGCGCGTGATCCAGACCCTGCTGGGCCACGCCGACATCGCCACGACCCAGATCTACACCCATGTGGCCGGCGAGCACCTGGCGCACGTTGTGCAGACCAAGCACCCGTTGGGACGGAAGAAGCGCTGAGGGTCAATCCGACTTGTTCATCGGCTTCAGTAGGACCACCACGAGCACAGCGGTGGCTAAGGCGGGCAGAGCGCGCCCGATCTTCTCAATCAAGCCGCGCCAGGCATTCGCCGGCAGTCCCAGGCCCGCGAGGCTCCAATGGCTCGCGACGAGATGAAGGGCGATCTCGAGCGCGATGCAGGCGAACCAGAGGACGACGAATTCCCGCGGCGTCGTGGCCTGCATCCGTCGCAGCAGTTTAGCGCCGAGCATCGTTTCTCGCCTCGGTTGCCATTCGCCTGAATGCTCGCAGGTCCGTTCGGCCAAAGCAAGCCGGGTTGACGGTAGGCCAAGGCGCCGCTTAGGAAAGCCCGCACGAACTGTATGGGTTTGCCGACCTGGCGCCCCGCTCCCGAAAGGCTCGCAATGTCGGACGAAACCCGCGACTCCAACGGAACCCTCCTGGCCGACGGCGACACCGTCACCCTGATCAAGGATCTCAAGGTCAAGGGCTCGGGCGGCGTGACGCTCAAGCGCGGCACGGTGGTCAAGAAGATCCGCCTGACCGGCGATCCCGACGAGATCGAGGCCAATGTCGACAAGGTCCGAGGCCTCGTCCTGCGCACCGAGTTCGTCAAGAAGGCCTAGCTTAACCTTCCTCGCATAACGTCGGCCGCCGAGAGGGCCAGAACGGCCGACGGAGCGCGAAGCGCATGGTTTCGACAAGTCTGGTCGCCGGACTGATCACGCTGGCCCAGGGGCGCGTGAGCGCCGGCGCGACGGCGAAGGTCGCCAAGGGCGCGGAAAAGGCCAAGGCCGACAGCGCCAGCGCCCTCGACCAGGTCAAGGCGCAGGCCAGGGCCGACCGCAAGACCCGGATCGGCGACGCCAAGGACCAGGCCCGCGCGCGCGTGCAGCGGCTGATCGAGCAGATGAAGCTGCTGAAGAAGCTCTACGCCGACGACCCGAAGAAGATGGCCAAGGCCCTGGCCGAGGCCGCCAAGGAGTTGCAGGGCGCGGTCAAGGACTATGCCGCCGCGGCCAAGGACAGCGGCGAAATGTTCGCCGACGACTTCAAGTCCCTGCCCGACGCGGCCGCCAACCCCGACGCCGCCGCGTCGGCCCGCAAGACTCTTGAGGACGAGGCCAAGGCCGAGGCCGCCGGCGACATGGACTTCATCAAGCTGGTCCGGGGTCTCGGCGCCGATCTGAAGGATCTTCTCCTGACGGCGCGCACCAAGGCGACGCTGACCATGAAGGAAAAGTTCGAGGAGACCGATGACTACAAGGACGCCGAAAAGGGCCTGAAGGACCTGGGCAAGAGCGTCGACGACCTTGATCAGCAGGTGCGCTCGGACATGCCGCCCGGCAGCCTGATGACGCTGGCCGCGTGAACTAGAGCCCTTTCCGATCTGATTGATCCAATCAGATCGGATAAAAAGGGCTCTAAATCAAAAGTTTAGAGCATTTTTCGATCCGATAACCGTTTCACACTTATCGGAAAATGCTCTATCCGGCGTCGTGGGCTTGCTGGAGCTTGGCGACGTCGATCTTCACCATGCCCATCATCGCCTGGAACACGCGGGCGGCGGCGGCCTTGTCGGGGCCGGTCGTCATCTCGATCAGCTGCCGGGGCGTGACCTGCCAGCAAAGGCCGTAGCGGTCCTTCAGCCAGCCGCAGGCGATCTCCTGACCGCCGTCCGCCGTGAGCGCGTTCCAGTAGCGATCGACCTCGTCCTGGCCGTCGCAATCGACCGTCAGCGAGATGGCGTCGGTGAAGGGATGGCCCGGCCCGCCGTTCATGGCGACATAGGGCAGGCCGTCCAGTTCGAACGTCACGGTCATCACGTCGCCGGCCTTGGCGCCGGTGTGGGGCAGGTCGGTCGGCAGGCCATTGACGCTGACGATCCGCGAATTGGGGAAGATCGCGACGTAGAACCGCGCGGCCTCCTCGGCTTCCTTGTCGAACCACAGGAACGGGCTGATCTTGGACATGGGGGTCCTCCGTTGTCGTGATCCTAGAACGATCGGGGGCCGTCGGTTCCGACAGGGCGTCGAAGAAAAACGTCGGCGCCGCGATTGACGGCCACGACGGGAAGATTGCCTGATCCTCTAGATCGGCGAATGAAGCCCTGGGGCCGGGGACGACTCGATCCTATCTCGCGACCGCCGGCGAAGGAGCCGCCGGTCCAGCCTGACGAAGGAGCATCCCATGAAGACGCGTAAACTCGGCGACGGTCTCGAGGTCTCGGCCATCGGCCTTGGCTGCATGGGCATGGGCCAGGTCTATGGCACGGCGCTGGAGACGGCCGACGCCCACAAGCTTCTGGCCCGCGCCGTCGAGCTGGGCGTGACCTTCTTCGACACCGCCGAGGTCTATGGACCCTTCACCAACGAGGTGCTGGTCGGCGAAGGCCTGAAGCCCTTCCGCGACAAGGTGGTGATCGCCACCAAGTTCGGCTTCGACATCGCGCCGGAAGGGACGGGCGAGGGCTTCACGCGGATGCGCGGCGTCAACAGCCGGCCCGAGCACATCCGCGCCGTGGCCGAGGCGTCGCTGAAGCGCCTGGGCGTCGAGGTGATCGACCTCTTCTACCAGCACCGCGTCGATCCGAACGTGCCGATCGAGGACGTGGCGGGAGCCGTCAAGGACCTGATCGCCGAGGGCAAGGTCAAGCACTTCGGCCTCTCCGAGGCCGGCGCCGCGACGATCCGCAAGGCGCACGCCGTCCAGCCGGTCGCCGCCCTGCAGAGCGAATATTCGCTGTGGTTCCGCGAGCTGGAGGCCGAGATCCTGCCGACCCTGCGCGAACTGGGCATCGGCCTGGTGCCCTACAGCCCGCTGGGCCGGGGCTTCCTGACTGGCGCCGTCAAGGCCGAGACCCTGGGCGAGGGCGACTTCCGCAAGGGCCTGCCGCGCTTCCAGGGCGAGGCCCTGACCAAGAACCTCTCGCTCGTGGACGCGCTGACGGCGATCGCCGGCGAAAAGGGCATCACGCCGGCCCAGCTGGCGCTGGCCTGGATCCTGCGCCAGGGCGACGACATCGCCCCGATCCCCGGCACGACCAAGATCGGTCGGCTGGAGGAGAACCTCGGCGCGGTCGACGTGACCCTCACCGCAGAGGACCTGTCCCGCATCGCCGCCGCCGTGCCGGAAACGGCGGTCGAGGGCGAGCGCTACACCAAGGCCGGCCTGGCGATGGTCGGGCGCTAGTAGACGACCAGATCCTCCCTCGCGACGCGGGGGAGGAACTTCGCGCCGCCGCCTCCGCCGACTGAACGGCGATAACCTTGACGCGGCTTTCGCGCCGCCGCATGGTCTTTCGCAATTGCGAAATGATCCCTCGAAGGGACAGCGGGGAGTGACCGGCATGAAGACGCCGCGCGGCTTTTTCAAACCTCTGGCGATCGGCGCCCCGACACCCTATCGCGAGCCGCCCGCGCGCGTGGAGCGGATGATCCATTTCGTGCCGCCGCACCTGGAGAAGGTGCGCGCCAAGCTTCCCGAGATCGCCCCGACCGTCGATGTCATCCTCGCCAACCTGGAAGACGCCATTCCGGCCGACGCCAAGGGCGCGGCCCTGGCGGGCCTGGTGGCCATGTCGCGCGAGATCGACTTCAAGGCTCTGGGCGTCGGCTTCTGGACGCGGATCAACTGCCTCAATTCGCCCTGGCACCTGGATGAGATCAGCACGATCGTCGAGAAGGCGGGCGACAAGATCGACGTGATCATGGTCCCCAAGGTCGAGGGGCCGTGGGACATCTTCTACATGGATCAGCTCCTGGCCTCGCTGGAGGCCAAGCACGGCGTCACCCGGCCGATCCTGCTGCACGCCATCCTGGAGACCGCCGAGGGCGTGATGAACGTCGAGGCGATCGCCGCCGCCAGTCCCCGGATGCAGGGGATCAGCCTGGGTCCCGCCGACCTGGCCGCCAGTCGGGCGATGAAGACGACCCGCGTCGGCGGCGGTCATCCGGGCTATCGGGTGATCGAGGATCCCCACGCGGACGGCGCGCCCCGCGTCTCCGTCCAGCAGGACCTCTGGCACTACACCTTCGCCAAGATGGTCGACGCCTGCGCCGCGCACGGCATCAAGCCGTTCTACGGTCCGTTCGGGGCGATCGACGATCCCGTCGCCTGCGAGCAGCAGTTCCGCAACGCCTTCCTGATGGGCTGCGCCGGCGCCTGGAGTCTGCACCCCAGCCAGATCGAGATCGCCAAGACGGTCTTCAGTCCCGACCCCGCCGAGGTGGCCTTCGCCAAGAAGATCCTCGAGGCCATGCCCGACGGCACGGGCGTGGCCATGATCGACGGCAAGATGCAGGACGACGCCACCTGGAAACAGGCCAAGGTGATGGTCGACTGCGCGCGCCAGATCGCCGCGAAGGACGCCGAGTATAGGGCGCTGTACGGGTTTTGAGGGCTGAACAGATGCTCCCCCGCGATGCGGGGGAGCTGTCACGGAGTGACTGAGGGGGCGAGCTGAGCGAGGGCCGTGTCTGCCCCCTCCGGCCCTCTGGGCCACCTCCCCCGCGTCGCGGGGGAGGATCTACCGGATCAGTTCCCCGCCACCGTCGTCACCACGCGCGCGCCGTTGGTCAGCAGCTGGTGGATCGGGCAGCGTTCGGCGATCTCGAACAGGCGCTCCAGCTGTTCGTCGGTCAGGTCGCCCTCGATGCTGATCACGCGCTCGAAGCGCTCGTGCGGCGTCTGGTCCTTGTCGAAGTGCGAGAAGACCTCGACGTGCATGTGGCTGACCGTCCAGCCCTTGCGGTTGGCGTAGAGGCGCAGCGTCATGGTCGTGCAGGCGGCCAGGCCGGCGGCGACCAGCTCGTGCGGATCGGGGCCGAGGTCGAGACCGCCCTGGGCCACGGAGATGTCGGCGACGATGGTCGAGGGGCCGGCCGTGACGAAGGTCTGCAGGCCGCCGCTGCCCGTGTCGGTGGCGGTGGCGAACGGGCGGGTGGGGACGGCGTCGGTCATGGCGTTTCCTCGAAAAGGGAGCGCCCTTCCTACCACCCCGTTCAGGGCCGCGCTTGCACGATCGGCGTCAGGATAAAGTCCGGTTCGTGGTCTGGGCCGAGCGTGATCGAGGCGACCGGGATCACGGGCCGCTCGCTGGCCAGCCCGATCTCGACCCTTGCCAGCAGGTTCGCCAGGATGATCTGCGCCTCGGCCAGGGCGAAGCCGGCGCCGATGCAGACGCGAGGCCCGGCGCCGAACGGCAGGAAGGCCTCGACGCCCCACGGATGCGGCTGGTCCAGGAAGCGCTCGGGATGGAACGCGGTCGGCGCGTCCCACAGCTTGCGATGCCGGTGGATCAGCCACGGGCTGATGGTGACCATGCAGCCGGGAACGACCGCGAAGCCGCCGATCTCGTCGGCCTCCAGGGCCGTCCGCGCGATCAGAGGGACCGACGGATAGAGTCTCAGCGTCTCGAACAGCACCGAGCGCATCAGCGGCCAGGCCTTCAGGTCGTCGAGGCTGGCGACCCCCTCCGGCGGGAACGCCTGGACCTCGGCGCGCAGGCGGTTCTGCGTCGCCGGGTCTTGGGCCAGCAGCAGCGCGGTCCAGAACAGCAGGCGCGAGGTGGTCTCGAAACCGGCCGCCAGCATCGAGCCGCACTGGTCGCGAATTTCTCGATCCGACGGCGGCGCGTCGTCCTCGTCCCGCGTCGCCAGCAGGCGGTCCAGCAGGTCGCGGACCTCGGGATGGGGCGCCGCGCGCCGCGCCGCGATCAAAGCGTCCACGGCGGCGAGCCAAAGGCCGCCGATCCGCCGACGCTCGCCGTCCAGGAAGGTCAGGTCGTCGGCGCCCTTGCTGACGTAGTCCATCAGGTTGAAGTGGGCCGGCCCCTCCATGTAGCGGCGGGCCAGTTTGGCCAGCACCGCGCCCTCGGCGTCGGCGCGGCGGGAGAAAAGGGCGCGCAACACCGCGTCCAGCGCGGCCTGATGGAACGCTTCGGCCAGATTGACCCGGGAGCGGCCATCGAGCGCCTCCGCCAGACCCGCGCCGGCGTTCTGGAAATGGGGCAGCAGGCCGCCGATCGCGGCGGGCGTGAAGACCGGCGCCAGGCTCTTGCGCTGTCGTTTCCAGGTCGCGCCCTCGGCCAGCAGCAGGCCTTCGCCGACCAGGGGGCGCAGCGGGCGACTGGCCTTGATGGGGCGAACATAGTGGGGCGAGGTCAGCACCCGGCGCGCGCTGGCCGGGTCGCTGACGACCAGGCCCGGCTGGCCCAGGAAGGTGTAAGGGGTGAACAGGTCTTCGAAATCCGCCTCGCAATAGGCGCCGACCAGGTTCCGGCTCATTTCACGCGCGATGCGCAGCTCGCCGAGCAGGGAGCCGCCAAAGGGGCGGGGATGAACCTTCGGCGCGGGCGGGATCAGCGGGGCGGGAGGGTTAGGGGCGTCTAGGATCGACACGTCCATGGCGCGGCCTTCCGGAAGCGGGGCGCGGAAGGAGGCCCCATCCGGAAGCGCAACCTAGAGCGTGATAGCCGAAAGTGTAAGCGGTTTCGGCGGTTATCACGCTCTAAATGTTTGATTTAGAGCCTTATTTTCCGCTCGAATGATTCCATTCGAGCGGATAAGGCTCTAGCCTTGCTCGCCGACCGACGCAATAATTCATCGCGTGTTGAATTAAGCCGCCGCCTGCTGCGCGCCGAAGACGTCGAACACGCGCTTGGCGCCGCGCCAGACTTCCACGAAGTCACAGCGGTGGTGCATGTCGAGAAGTTCGAAAGCTCTCGCGCGGGCGGCCGAGTCATCGGCGCAGGGCGTGACGTCGAAACGAGGAACCGAGCCGTCGGACTCGACACAGAAAAAGGTAAACACCTGCATGGGAACTGTGCGCTCTCATCAGGCGGGGCCGCGCACGTTCGATGGCGGGGGCCGCGGGGCGCGGATCGTCTTCCGCGATCCGCTACAAAACACCGTAGGACTCTTTGTCGCGATTCACCAGCGGAGAGAGTCTCGATTCGAGACTCACCTGTGAACCACATCGGAGAGCCTGTGGATAAAACCCGGCGGATCGATGGCGGTTCCTCGCCGGAATCTCGCCTCTTTCCCTCGACGGATTCCGCCACTAGGTTCGCACCCTTTCCTTCAAGGCGATGTTTAAGAGTCCATGGCCGCCCATTATCTCGATTTCGAACGCCCGATCGCTGATCTGGAAAGCAAGATCGAAGAGTTGAGCAAGCTCTCCGAGACGGCTGGACCGGGCGCGTTCGACCTCGAGATCCAGGCGCTGCGCGACCGCGCCCAGGCCCTTCGCAAGGAGGCCTACGCCAACCTCGACGCCTGGCAGAAGACCATGGTCGCCCGCCATCCCGAGCGGCCGCACCTGCGCGATTATGTCGCGGGCCTGATCGACGAGTTCGTCGAGCTGCGCGGCGACCGCAAGTTCGCCGACGACCAGGCCATCGTCGGGGGCCTCGGCCGCTTCCGCGGTCAGCCGGTCGTGGTGATGGGCCACGAGAAGGGCCACGACACCACCACGCGCCTGAAGCACAATTTCGGCATGGCCCGCCCGGAAGGCTACCGCAAGGCCGTTCGCCTGATGGACATGGCCGAGCGCTTCTCCCTTCCCGTCATCACCTTCGTCGACACCGCCGGCGCCTATCCGGGGCTGGGCGCCGAGGAGCGCGGCCAGGCCGAGGCCATCGCCCGCTCGACCGAGCGCTGCCTGACCCTGGGCACGCCGATGGTCGCCACGATCGTCGGCGAGGGCGGTTCGGGCGGGGCCATCGCCCTGGCCGGCGCCAACCGCGTGCTGATCCTGGAGCACTCGATCTATTCGGTGATCTCGCCGGAGGGCGCGGCCTCGATCCTGTGGCGCGACGGCGCCCGGGCCAAGGACGCGGCGACCCAGATGCGCATCACCGCCCAGGACCTGATCAAGCTGGGCATCGTCGACCGCATCGTCGACGAGCCGGCTGGCGGCGCCCACTCCAATACCGAGGTCGCCATCCGGGCGGTGGGCGACGCGGTGGAAGAAGAGCTGAAGGCCATGGCCCACATGAGCGCCGAGCAACTGCGCAAGCAGCGCGCGGACCGCTTCTACGCGATCGGCCGCGCGGGGCTGCAGTAAGGGGACACGTCAGGTCGGGGGACCTAAACGGAGCTTCTCATGCGTTTTGTCCCCGTCCTGCTGTGTCTGTCGGTTCTGGCCGCGCCCGCCGCGAGCCAGGCGGCCGAGCCCAAATACTCCCCCGCCTATGACCGCTGCCTGGCCTCGCCCGAGGGGCAGAGCACGATCGGCATGATCGAGTGCGCGGCCGCGGAGCTCAGAATCCAGGACGCCAGGCTGAACCGCGCCTACCAGGACGCGATGAAGCGTCTGGATCTGCCGCGCCAGAAGACGGCGCTTAAGAAGGCCCAGCGGGCCTGGCTAGCCTATCGCGACGCCGACTGCGCCAGCGTCTACGACCCCGACTGGGGCAGCCTGGCGCGTATCGAGGCCAACGCTTGTATGCTGGACCATACCGCCCGTCGCGCGGATGCGCTGGAGGGGTATCGGCGGCTTCGGTAGATGCTCCCCGCGCCGCAGGCGAGCTGTCGCGGAGCGGCTGAGGGGGCCAACGCGGCCTTCGTCCCGCTCGCCCCCTCCGGCCCTCTGGGCCACCTCCCCCGCATCGCGGGGGAGGATCTATCTCTTGCCTGACCTAACGGACGCCGCGTCATGGTCTTCGCAAAGCACGAGGGAGATCCATCGCCATGGCCATCAAGACCCGTTTCACCGAGCTGTTCGGCGTCGAACACCCGATCGCCCAGGGCGGCATGCAGTGGGTCGGTAAGGCCGAGCTGGTCAGCGCCGTGGCCAACGCCGGCGCGCTGGGCTTCCTGACCGCCCTGACCCAGCCGACGCCCGAGGCGCTGTCCAAGGAGATCGCCCGCTGTCGCGAGATGACCGACAAGCCGTTCGGCGTGAACCTGACCATCCTGCCTGCCATGACGCCGCCGCCCTATGCCGAGTACCGCGCGGCGATCATCGAGAGCGGGATCAAGATCGTCGAGACCGCCGGCTACAAGCCGCAGGAGCATGTCGACCACTTCAAGGCCAACGGCGTGAAGGTGATCCACAAGTGCACCGCCGTCCGCCACGCGCTGTCGGCCGAGCGGATGGGCGTCGACGCCATCTCGATCGACGGCTTCGAGTGCGCCGGCCATCCGGGCGAGGACGATATTCCCGGCCTGATCCTGATCCCGGCCGCCGCTGACAAGGTGAAGATCCCGATGATCGCCTCGGGCGGGTTCGGCGACGCGCGCGGCCTGGTCGCGGCCCTGGCCCTGGGCGCCGACGGCGTCAACATGGGCACCCGCTTCTGCGCCACCAAGGAAGCGCCGATCCACGAGAACTTCAAGCAGGCCATGGTCGCCAACGACGAGCGCGCCACCGACCTGATCTTCCGCACCCTGCACAACACCGCCCGGGTGGCTCGCAACGCCATCAGCCAGCAGGTGGTGGCCATCGAGCGGGCCGGCGGCGCCAAGTTCGAGGACGTCGCCGACCTGGTGAAGGGCGCGCGCGGCCGCGAGGGCCTGGAAAGCGGCGACGTCGATCACGGCGTCTGGACCGCCGGCATGGTCCAGGGCCTGATCCACGACGTGCCCAGCGTCCAGGAACTGGTCGACCGCATCGTCGCCGAGGCGGAAACGCTGATCCGAGGGCGCCTGGCGGGGATGGTCGGATAGGGGCGCGTCGACGAAGATCCTCATCCCAGCGCGCCGATCGCGCGCGCCAGGGCGGTCAGGCGGGCGCGGACCGGGCCCGGCGGCAGGTCGAGGAAGGCCTCGGCCAGGGCCGGCCCCTCGGGCGCGGCGATCATCTCGGCCACCAGGTCGCGCCCATGGGCGCGGTCGTTGTCGGCCGGCGCGGGCAGGCCGTCGAAGAACCGCGCCACCGGCAGGTCCAGCGCCAGCGACAGGCCGTGCAGCACCGAGGCGCTGACGCGGTTGGTCCCGCGCTCGTACTTCTGCAGCTGCTGGAAGCTGATCCCCAGCTGCTCGGCCACCGCCGTCTGGCTGAGCCCCAGGGCTCGCCGTCGTCCGCGCAGCACCTGGCCGACATGGCGGTCGACCGGATGCGCGGCGATCTTCGGCTTAGGCTTCGGCGGCGTTCGTTGACGACCCATGCGTGCGAACCTCGACTTGAGCGCGAAAAATACACACCATGAGTGTGTAGATGCCGGAGCCGTCCAAGGCAAGGGTCGCGCGTGCCCGCCGACTCCGACCTGATCGCCCTGGGGCGAGAAATCCGCACCCGCCGCAAGGCGCGCAACCTCAGCCAGGAAGCCCTGGCCGAGCTGGCCGGTCTGCACCGCAACTATGTCGGCCTGCTGGAACGCGGCGAGCGCAACCCCAGCGCCACCACCCTGTTCCAGCTGGCCCGGGCCCTGGATATCCGTCTGGCCGAGCTGGTCGGCGGTCTCTGAATCTCGTCCGCCTTGTCCGTGGCGCCTCACCCGTCGCTTCCGTCCTCCTCCGCTCGCGCCTCGTCCATCGCCGCCAGGAGCTCCGCGACCGGCCGGCCCAGCGCTCCGGCGATCCGCCGCAGCGCCAAGTAGTCGATCTCCACCGCCCCGGCCTCGACCGCCGCCAGCGCCGCCGCCGTCATCCCCGCCCGCGCGGCCAAGACCTCCAGCCCCAGCCCGGCGCCCTCCCGCAGCGCCCGGACCCGGCGACCCAGCTTCGACAATGGCGACGCCGTGTTCATGGAATGTTCTAGTCTTGCGCGAGTAGTGGCGTCAACTCGCGTTTCGCGGTGGGGCTGTGGGGCGACGGGAGGTGAGCGGCGCTGGCCCCCTCCACCGGCGTTCGCCGTCCCCCTCCCCCAAGAGGGGGAGGAGAGGGGAGGGAGCGAGGCGCGGGCGGTGGCTCTGCGCTACCGCCCCGCCCACCGCAACGCCGCCTCGGCGCTGTCGTCGGGGCGGGTGTTGAAGGCGATGCGGGCGGTCGGGGCGGCGCGGTGGATGGCGTTGATGACCGCCTCGAACAGGAAGAGCCGGATCGGCGGGACGCGGACGCCGGCGCCGACCACCACCACGTCATAGGGCGCGCCGGCCAGGGCCTCGGCGACCTCGCGCTCGGCCGTCGCCGGATCGGGCTGGATGTAGAGGTTCTTGGCCGCGTAGCCCTGGGCCGCCAGGTCGGCCAGGGCGGCCTCGACCCCGGCGCGCACCTTGTCGGCGGTCATGCCGGGAGCGATCCCCGGGGCGTTGAAGTCGACGGTGTCGGGGTCCTGCCCGACGATCAGGATTTTGGCCATGGCGGCGCTCCCTCTTGGCGGCGGGGAGCTTGGCCGGTGGAACGGTGTTCCGCAAGCGGAGGGTGCGGCGCTGGCCCCCTCCACCGGCGTTCGCCGGTCCCCCTCCCCCAAGAGGGGGAGGAGAGGGGAATCTGGAGCGAGGCCGAGCTGGCCCCCTCCGGCCCTCTGGGCCACCTCCCCCGCGACGCGGGGGAGGATCTTGTCGGCCGCGCTACTTCCGCTTCTTGCGGAACTCCGCCGCCTTTTCCTCGCGGATCTCCGCGCGAATTCGCTTGGGGGCGGCCTTGTCGACCGCGTCGCCGGTCGCGGCCAGGGCCTCGTTGGCGAATTCCAGGTCCATCAGCTTCATGCGCTTGATCTCGTCGCGCAGGCGGGCGGCGGTCTCGAATTCCAGGTTGGCGGCGGCCTCGCGCATCTTGGCCTCCAGGTCCTTCAGCGCGGCCTTGAAGTTGTCGCCGCTGAACGGGCGGTCGTCGGTCTCGGACATGCCCATCGGCACCAGCACGCGGTCGCCGCGCTCGTAGGGGCTGTTGAGGATGTCCTTGATGTCGCGCTTGACGCTCTCGGGCGTGATGCCGTTGGCCAGGTTGTAGGCGTGCTGCTTCTCGCGGCGGCGGGCGGTCTCGGCCATGGCCCGCTCCATGCTGCCGGTGATCCGGTCGGCGTAGAGGATGACCTTGCCGTCGACATTGCGGGCGGCGCGGCCGATCGTCTGGATCAGCGAGGTCTCCGAGCGCAGGAAGCCCTCCTTGTCGGCGTCGAGGATGGCGACCAGGCCGCATTCGGGGATGTCCAGGCCCTCGCGCAGCAAGTTGATGCCGACCAGCACGTCGAAGTGGCCGAGACGCAGGTCGCGGATGATCTCGATGCGCTCGATCGTGTCGACGTCGCTGTGCATGTAGCGGACGCGGATGCCCTGTTCGTTCAGATACTCGGTCAGGTCCTCGGCCATCTTCTTGGTCAGGACGGTGACCAGGGTGCGATAGCCCTTGCTGATGGTCTGGCGGATCTCGTCGACCACGTCGTCGACCTGGCTGGCGCCGTCCTTGGAGACCGGGCGCACCTCGACCGGCGGGTCGATCAGGCCGGTGGGACGGATCACCTGCTCGGCGAAGACGCCGCCGGCCCGCTCCAGCTCCCAGGCGGCCGGGGTGGCGCTGACATGCACCGACTGCGGCCGCATCGCGTCCCACTCCTCGAACTTGAGGGGGCGGTTATCCAGGGCGGAGGGCAGGCGGAAGCCGTACTCGGCGAGCGTCCATTTGCGGTTGCGGTCGCCCTTGTACATGGCGCCGATCTGCGGAACCGTCTGGTGGCTCTCGTCGGTGAAGAGGAGGGCGTTGTCGGGGATGTATTCGAAAAAGGTCGGCGGCGGCTCGCCGGGTTTGCGGCCCGACAGGTAGCGGCTGTAGTTCTCGATGCCGGCGCATGAGCCAGTGGTCTCGATCATCTCCAGATCGAAGGTCGTGCGCTGCTCCAGCCGCTGGGCCTCCAGCAGCTTGCCGTTGGCCACCAGCCAGTCGAGGCGCGCCTTCAGCTCCTTCTTGATCTCGACGATCGCCTGGCGAAGGGTCGGGCGCGGGGTGACGTGGTGGCTGTTGGCGTAGACCTTGATCATCTCGAGGTCGGACGTCTTCTTGCCGGTCAGGGTGTCGAACTCGGCGATCGCCTCGACCTCGTCGCCGAACATCGTCACGCGCCAGGCGCGGTCCTCGTAGTGGGCGGGGAAGATCTCGATGGTGTCGCCGCGCCGCCGGAACGTGCCGCGCTCGAAGGCCTGGTCGTTGCGCTTGTACTGCTGGGCCACGAGGTCCGCGATCAGCTGCTTCTCGTCGACCCGCTGCCCGACCTCCAGGGTGAAGGTCATAGCGGTGTAGGTCTCGACCGAGCCGATGCCATAGATGCAGCTGACCGAGGCCACGACGATGACGTCGTCGCGCTCCAGGATCGCCCGGGTGGCCGAGTGGCGCATCCGGTCGATCTGCTCGTTAATCGAGGAGTCCTTCTCGATATAGGTGTCGGTCCGGGGCACGTAGGCCTCGGGCTGGTAGTAGTCGTAATAGCTGACGAAGTACTCGACCGCGTTCTCCGGGAAGAACGACTTCATCTCGCTGTAGAGCTGGGCGGCCAGGGTCTTGTTCGGCGCCAGGATCAGGGCCGGGCGCTGGGTGCGCTCGATGACCTGGGCCATGGTGAAGGTCTTGCCCGAACCGGTGACGCCCAGCAGCACCTGGTCCTGATCGCCGCGCTCGACGCCTTCCACAAGTTCGGCGATGGCGGTGGGCTGGTCGCCGGCGGGCTGGTAGTCGGAGACGAGCTTGAACTTCTTGCCGCCCTCGGACTTGTCCGGCCGCGCCGGGCGGTGCGGGGTCCAGAGCATGGGCATGACGCCGGCCGAAACGTCAGCGACGACATCGCCGGTCGCATCGAAGACGAAGGGCGCGGAGACGTCGGAAACGCCATCGGACGGGGTGCGGGCCATGGCTCCAAATTAGGAGCGCCTGTCCGCGAAGGCTAGGGGGCCTGCTGACGGAGAATGGCAGCAGGGTGGCGGGAGAGAATTCTTCGCGCCCTTGGGTCGCGCAACGTCTCCGGGGCGTTGGTCTGGCGATCAACGAGCGGGCGGGCATATTTCGGCGGCCTCGACGAAGGCCCCCGCTCCAATACTGGACGCGTTCCGAGCGTGATGCGCCTGGCCGAGGCGTGACGCGCCTGGCGGTGTTCCCTGGGCCAGGCGCGTCGGACCCGCCTATTTCGGCTTGGCCGCCGTGTCGACCACGGCGCCGGCGGTGGCGCCCACCGCCGCGCCGACCGGTCCGCCGACAACGGCGCCGGCCACGGCGCCGCTGGCCGCGCGCTGCTCCATGCCGTGTCCGCAGGCGGCGAGGGTGAGGGCGCAGACCGCCGTCAGAAGGGCGGTGCTCAGAGTCGATCGGAGGTTCATTTCGGCGCTCTTGCGTTAAGGGTCGTGACCTCGTCGAGTAACGGCAGGTGGACGCCGAGGTTCCGCCACGCTCGGTTGAACAGAGGCTTGGCGAGGCCTTGGCGACCACAAAAAAACGACGATTTCGATCTTGCGGCTTTTCGCCAGGATTCAAGGCGTTACCCGGTTCGACCGTGCGACGCTTTCCCGCACGAGCCGTCTCGCGTCGCCCTGGGTGCTTGCGAGTCGGTCATGGATACGTCATAAGCCGCGATACGCAGGATCCTGGCCACAGCGTGATACGGCCGATCCTCCGCTTCGAAGGGCTTCCCGCCAGTGTTTTCCGGGGGCTTTCGGGGCGATTTTGTCGGGGGGCCGGTGCGCCCTCGCCGCGCAGGACACGAGTTTTGTATATCAAGTCGCAGACGCGCGCGGACGCGCGCGGGCTGGTCGGCGCCGTATTGGTCGGATCCGCGACGGGTCTGGCCCTGGGCGGCGTTTACCTTCTCGGTGGCCTGGCCCACACGGCCTCCACCCACGCCCGCGTCGCCCGATTGGCGGAAGGCGCTTCGGGGGACTTCTCCGACGCGGCCATGCTGAGCGCTTCTACGCGTATGGACCCCGGCGCGCTCGCCGTGGCCAAGCGTCACGATCCCTATCTGTTCGCCGCCGTCGATCAACGCGACCGCCAGACCCAGATGCTGGCCGCGCGTCTCGAAGGCGCCGGCGCCAACCTGCTGCCCGGCCAGAGCGGCCGTTCAGGCCCCCTGATGCTGCGGGCCAGTTTCGGGTCCGCCGGCTTCGCCCCGGCCGCCGCCTCGCCGTTCCAGCTGGGCAACGCCCTGGAAAGCTCGCGCGAGCTGGAGTGCCTGGCCGACGCCGTCTATTACGAAGCGCGGGGCGAGACCCCCAGCGGCCAAGCCGCCGTGGCCCAGGTGGTCATGAACCGCGTCCGCCACCCGGCCTTCCCGAAGTCGATCTGCGGCGTGGTGTTCCAGGGCGCCTATAACCGCACCGGCTGCCAGTTCAGCTTCGCCTGCGACGGCTCGATGCGCCACACCCGCGACCTCGGCGCGTGGAACCGGGCGCGCAAGATCGCCGCCCGCGCCCTTTCGGGCGACATCGCCAACCAGATCGGTTCGGCCACCCACTTCCATACCCTGGCCGTGTCGCCGGGCTGGGGTCCGCGCCTGCTGCGCGTGGCCCAGGTGGGGATGCACATCTTCTATCGCTTCGGGCGTCATGGCGCCGCGACCGGTGGGCAGGCGCCGACCGCCGACGACATCGCGCCGTCGGACATCGCCAGCCTGACGGCCGACGGCAAGCCGCCGGTGATCTACGCGGCCAGCGCGATCGGTCGCGCGGATCCGGCGACGGCCGTCGGCGGACAGGGCGGGCCCATCGGTCCCGTGTCCGAGCCGGCCTCGGCCCCCGGCGCTCCGGCGCCGAAGGCCGCCCCGGCCGCGCTCACCCCGGTCAAGACCACGATCCCGGCCGCCGAAAAGCCGGCGTCCAAGGCCATCTCGGTCTCGTCGGAGCGCGCGCCGCTGGAAGGCCTCAAGACGACAGTAGGGGCTGGGAGCGGAGCTGCTTCCTGACGGCGCCCGGCATGTGGCTGGTGGCGAAGCGCATCTGCTTGGCCCGCTTGCCCACGAAGTAATGCAGCGCCTTGCCGTGGGCGGCGTCCCAGACCACCTGGGCGGCGTCCTCGACCGGATAGACCTCCAGCCCGCCCTTGCGCAGCGCGTCGGCCATCTGCTCGTTCGTGCCTGACGCTCCGGCGTTCAGGATCGGCGTCTCGACGAACCACGGCATGACGCAGGCGACGCTGACGCCGTGGGCGGCGTACTCGATGTCCAGCGCCTCGGACAGGCCGCGCACCGCGAACTTGGTGGCCGAATAGACCGCCAGCTTCGGCGAGCCGTATAGCCCCGCGCACGAGGCGACGTTGATCAGCCGTCCGCCCGCCGCCTTCAGCAGCGGCAGACCCGCCCGGGCGCCGTTGACCACGCCCTTGATGTTGACGTCGATCTGGATGTCGCAGTCGGCGTCGGACAGGTCCTCCAGCACCCCGAAGCGGGCGACGCCGGCGTTGTTCAGCAGCACGTCGGCCTTGCCGCCCGTTTCGCGGCCGAATTCGCCGAGCGCGTTTTCCCAGCCCTCGCGGTCGCGGACGTCCAGCACGTGGACCGAGGCGTTCTGGGCGCCCAGGCTGTCCTGCGTCGCCTTCAGCCCGGCCTTGTCGATGTCGGACAGGCCCACGAACCAGCCGGCGCGCGCGAAGCGCTGGGCGCTGGCGCGGCCGATGCCGCTGGCCGCGCCGGTGATGAAGATGCTCTTGCGGCCCTCGGCGGCCATGGGTCGTCCCTCCGGATAGTCTTGTTATCAGCGATCAGACGCCGGGAGGGCAGGGCGGTCAAGGCCGAGATCCGTCTTGCCACGCGGGGCCGCCCGCCCCGATGATCGCGGCGTCCTGGCCGCGCGAGTCCCCATGTCCCACGACCGTCTCGACCCGCTATCCAAGCCGCGTCCCGCGCGTCGGACGGAGCGGGGGACGTGAAGCTTCGCGTCGCCACGGCCCAGTTCGCCGTCTCGTCGGATATCGACGCCAATCTGGCGGCCGTCGAACGGCTGTTGCGCCAAGCGCGCGGGGCGGGCGCGGATGTCGTCCACTTCCCGGAAGCGGCGCTTTCCGGCTACGCCGGCGTCGATTTCGAGGGGTTCGACGGTTTCGATTGGCACAGGCTCCAGGCGGCGGCGCGGCGGGCGATGGCGCTCGCGGGCGAGCTGCGGCTTTGGACGGTGGTCGGCTCGGCCCATCGGCTGTCCGGCGATCACAAGCCCCACAACTGCGCCTATGTGATCGACGCCTCCGGCGCGCTGGTCGACCGCTACGACAAGCGCTTCTGCGCTGGCGACGCCGCCGGCGTGACCGGCGATCTCGCGCACTATTCCTCCGGAGACCATTTCGCCGTCTTCGACATCAGGGGCGTGCGCTGCGGCGTCCTGATCTGCCACGACTACCGTTATCCCGAGCTCTATCGGGCTTACCATCGACGGGGCGCGCGGCTGATATTCCACGGCTTCCACGCCGGCGGGCTGTCGGACGAGCGGTTCGCGGCCATGGAGGCCGGGGTCGGCGCCCATCACCTGACCGGTGGGACCACCCTGCCAGCCATCACCATGCCGGCCGGCATGATCGCGGCCGCTTCGAACAACAACATGTGGATCAGCTGTCCCAACTCATCGGCGCCGAGAAGCTGCTGGCCGTCATTCTTCGTGCGGCCTGACGGGGTGATCACCGGCGCGCTGGCGCCCGAGACGGAAGGCCTGCTGATCTCCGAAATCGATCTGGCGGCCGACATCTACGACAGCACCGTCGCCTGGCGGGACCGCGCGATCGACGGGGAGCTTCACTCCGGCGTTCTGGTCGAAGACCGGAGGTCGCGGGATCGGGCGGGGCTGTAAGCCTCAGGGTTGTGTTTGCCTGAACAAGCCTTATCTCAACTCTGGGGGGAGTTTCTGGCGAGATCTCCTTGATCTCGCCCCCTATCGGAGTTAGATAGATCTGTGGTTGAGAGGTATGCCTTAGCATACCGCTGGAGCTTTGTGCTCCGCTCGGCCGCCTACCACTTCTGCCCATTACAGACGATCGTTCCCGTGGCGACGATACGATTCTGCTTGAGCCGCGCGACGCGTTCGGGGGTCAGTTGGCTGTTTAGCCAGGCCTCATAGGCGGTGACGTCCAGGCCTGGCAGGCAAGAGCGCAGCATGGGCGCCTCCACGAGATAGAGCTCGGCGTCGGGCGTGGAGCGCCAGCGATAGGCCCCGTCCAGACCGTCCACCCGCGTGGGCGCCGCCGCCGTGCGATAGAGAAGCCAGCCGGGTGGGATCCTATGGCGAAGCGCGAAGGCCCGCTGCTTGTCGGCCAGGGCCTGAATCGAGGCCCTTTCACTCGGCGCGACCTTGGAGACCTGCGCGGGGTCCATGCCGCCATGGACCATGATGATCGCCTGACGTCCGACCAGCAGGCGACGGCCCAGTGGCAGGAAATAGTTCGCGCACGACGAGGCGCATTGGCCGTCGACCCGGATCGTCAGGTCGCCCAGCCGGGCAAGGCGATCGGCGATGTCCATGGCCACGCCGCTAGGCCCACCGGGGCTGTCGACCACCAGTTCGGTCGTGGTCGGCCGCAGCTTGGCGGTCACGCAGGCGGCCATGGCTAGGTTGGTCTCGCCGTTGAGGGCGAAAACGGTCGGCGAGCGCTGCTCGCAGGGCGCGGCGCGCGCAACCCCGCCCAGCGACAGCAGGACCAGCGCCACGAGCGCTGGCAGGACTAGGACCCGGCTACGCATCAACCCTCCGCGAACCCCGAGGAAGGCTAAAGGCGCGCACCAAATGTGTCCATGGGTTGAGTTAAAGCTTTAGCCCCACCTTCGGCCCCGCCCAGACCATGACGGCATAGAGCGCCATGGTCAGGACGCAGCCGGCTGTCAGCGCGGCCCAGAAGGGCGCGCCGCGTTTCAGCAGGGCGGGGATCAGCAGGAACATCGGCAGCGAGGGCAGGACGAACCAGAAGGTCCCGGTCGCGTGGTCGGCCAGGCGGACCGGGTCGTGGGTGTCGCGCCACAGCCAGATCATGCCCAGCACCGAGACCAGCGGCAGGGACGCGACCAGGCCGCCCAGTCCGGGATAGCGCTTGGAGATCTCCGCGACGGCGGCGACGATGACGCCCGAGACGGCGGCCTTGATCGCGAGATAGAGCATGGCCTCGGACTGGACCGTTCGGGCGCCCTAGCGGCGCTCCCAGTGGCAGACGCGGACGCGGTGGTGACCGCGACGCTCGGCCTTGCAGATCCGGACCTTGTGCGGACGATGGTGATCGGGGCCCGGGCGGTGGTGCGGATTGGCGCTGGCCAGGCTCGGGACGGTCAGGGCCAGGGCGGCCGCCGCCACGGCGGAGACGCCCAGCAGTTTCTTCGTCGTCATGCTCTTCTCCGGGTGAAGGTTGAGTCCTTAGCGTCCACCCAACGTTTCCAAGCATTGTTTCGCGCGTGTGTCAGCCGAAACCAAGCGATCAGCCGGCGCGGGCGGCGCGCCGCAGGGCCTGGGGCGGCTGGCCGAAGGCGCGGATGAAGGCGCGGCGCATCCGCTCGCCGTCGCCAAAGCCGGTTTCCAGCGCCACGTCCTCGATCTGCAGCGGGCCGCTGTCCAGCAGGGCGCGGGCGGCCTCGACCCGCAGGCGCTCGACGGCCTTGGCCGGGGTGACGCCGGTCTCCTGGGCGAACTGGCGGGCGAAGTTGCGCGGGCTCATCCCGGCGCGCTCGGCCAACTGCTCGACCGACAGGGGCTCCGAGAGGTTCTGGCGGGCCCAGGACAGCAGGGCGTCGAAGCGTCCGGGGCGCAGGTCGATCAGGGCCGAATGCTGCGACTGGCCGCCCGGGCGGTGATGGTAGACGACCAGTTGCTGGGCCGTGCGGCGGGCGATCGTCTCGCCCTCGTCGGCGCCGATCATGGCCAGGGCCAGGTCGATGCCGGCGGTGATGCCGGCCGAGCTCCACACCGAACCGTCCTGGATCCAGATGCGGTCGGGCTCCAGCCGGATGTCGGGATAGCGGCGCTGGAAGTCCTTGGTCCGGCTCCAGTGGGTGGTGGCGCGCTTGCCGTTCAAGAGGCCCGCCTCGGCCAGGACATAGGTTCCCGAGCACACCGAGGCGACGCGGCGCGCCTGGCGGCCGGCCTCGCGGACGAAGGCCAGGGTCTCGGGGCAGGTGGCCGGAACCTTCACCCCGTCCCCGCCGGAGATCAGCAGGGTGTCGAGGCGCGGCGCGTCGGCGAGGGCGGTCGTGTGGATCGTCACGCCGGACGAGCTGGGGGTCGGCTCGCCCCGCAGCGACAGGAAATGCAGCGAATAGGCGCCCGGCGAGAACCGCCCGGCGATCTCGAACGCCGCGATGGGGCCGGTGGCGTCCAGCAGCTGGAAGCCCGGATAGACGAGAAAGCCGATCGCGCGGGGCATGGAACCTCCGGTGGCGGTTTCCGTGGGAACTATGTCATTTCAGCCAGACGCTAACTGAACCATGTTCTGCCCGTCAATCGTGACGGAGATTTTCGATGCGGCAGACTCTTCAAATCGTGATCGCCCTGTTTCCGGACGTCACCCATCTGGACTTCACCGGACCGCACCAGATCCTGTGCCGTCTGCCCGGCGCGACCGTGACCGTGGCCAGCCTGGCGGGCGGCGAGATCGAGGCCGACGGCCTGGTCTTCGCCCGCCTGCCCAAGCTGTCGGACATCGAGGCCTGCGACGTGCTGATCGTGCCGGGCGGCTTCGGGACCACCGCGGCCATGGGCGACCCTGACTTCATCGCCGAAATCCGCCGCCTGGCCGACGGGGCCAAATATGTCTGCTCGGTGTGCACCGGCTCGCTGGTGCTGGGCGCGGCGGGCCTCTTGAAGGGCAAGCGGGCGGCCTGCCATTGGGCCTGGCGCGATCAGCTGGCGCTGTTCGGCGCGATCCCCGACGCGGCGCGGGTGGCGCGCGACGGCCGGTACATCACCGGCGGCGGCGTCACGGCGGGCATCGACTTCGCCCTGACCATGGTCGCCGAGCTGGCCGGCGATGACGTGGCCCAGGGCATCCAGCTGGCCGTGGAATACGCCCCGGCCCCGCCGTTCAATTCGGGGCGGCCGGAACTGGCGCCGCCGAAGGTCCTGGAGCGGATCAGCACGCTTTACGGCAAGGCGATGGATGAGCGGGTCGAGGCGGCGAAGCGGGCGGCGGAGAGGGTTTAGCCGGCGCTTTTCTCTCCTCCCCCTCTTGGGGGAGGTGGCGCGGCCGCGAAGCGCGCCGTGTCGGAGGGGGCC
>Ga0209426_1000272_pt1 | contig 66190 bp, 69 predicted proteins | sample Deesub1362B_J571_FD_187697 | JGI IMG/M metagenome (GOLD analysis project Ga0209426, IMG submission 187697) | Deep oceanic, basalt-hosted subsurface ecosystem from Juan de Fuca Ridge flank, Pacific Ocean, CORK Borehole 1362B_J2.571 (SPAdes)... ... | reverse complement strand
CGAGTATGACGAATTCCAAACTCTCTGCATACTCTGGAAGTTCCGTTCCATCCCTGCTGAGTATCAGGAATCCATCCCACTCCCCCGGCCCCTCGCCGTATTCAGGCGTGCCCTCCTCGTAAACCTCTATTTCCTTTATTTTGGCCCTCGGGTGTTTCCGGAGGTACTCCATGAAGAGATTCATCATCTCCTCGGGTCCCCGCGCGTATATCTCAACGCTCCCATCCCGGAGATTCCTCACCGTGCCGGTTATGCCCAGTTGAAGCGCTATCGCGCGCACGTACGCGCGGTACCCAACCCCCTGGACCATGCCGGTGACCCTGATGCGGTAGGCCATGGCATCACCTATGCCTCATCCCGTATATATTCCTTTGGCTCGTCTTTCTCGCCCATCACCTCCCTTTCGGCCCACTGATAGAGAAATCTGTCCACCTCATGCTTCCGCATCTCCATCTCCCACCGTGCATCCTCGGCGGGCATATATCCCGCGAGCTTCAGCCCGTGTATGCAGAGTGCCATTCCACCGAAGGCCGCGAGGAAGCATAGCAACACTATCCCGTTGGTGAGATAGCCGAGTACGTGGACGCAGTAGTTGAACGTCAGGAGCGAGGACATCATGAGTGCCGCGCCCACGCCGACGTAAACCACTCCGCGGTTCACCGCTTACCACCCCGCTTGCAGAGGACGGATTTGCGGATCGCACGGTCCGCTTCGTACGCGACCTGCCTGCTCTTCAGAATCCCCTCAAAAATGGCGCAGGGCGCCCAGCCTTCCCGCTCGCACCACTCCCTGTACCTCTTTATCAGCCTCTCCATGTTCTCAAAGTCAAGGCACGGGTCCACGCACATCCCCAGCGCGTGGTCGTAGTAGATGAAGTAGCCGAATTTGAATGCTGTAGGGAGTGCTTCATCTCCCCTCTGAGCGAATATGATCCCGAAATCTTTGAAGTATGCTGTAAGGGTGTTTCCCGCCAGCATTTTCAGAACCACGCGGTCGTCGTATAGCACCATCTCCACGGATATACAGTATTTTGGGAAATTAATGAAATTTTTTGTGTGAAAAATGCCAGCAGCAAGCAGAACAAGATATAATGTTATCATCAATTATAATAACAAAAATCCTCTGATCATATCTCGTTGAAATGGAATAAAGGAACAACCCTTGAAGAAAAAATACTAAAGGGGCAATTATATAAATAACTATCACAAGAAACTTAAACATAGCATCAAATTCCTTTTTGATTATCTTCCAATTCACATCATATCTCTCCATTTACATCACCTCGCCCCCGCGCCGCCTCCACCGAATCCGCCGACACCCCCGACTCCACCACCTGCAGATGTGACATAGGAATAGGATATGGAATACCATATGCGGGTTATCCCATACATATCCGAGATGGGCAGTACACTGATGCCGGCCTTCTTCATCTTCTCCGCCACCTCAACGCCCACGCCCAGGGCGACCGCGTAGGGAAGATATTCCTCGGATAGCGTATTATGAGATAGATCACCGTGTTTAGCACATCTCTTCAGGAAACGACGGAAAGCATCCCACTGCAGTTTCTCTCTGTAATGGTCGCCGCGCCAGCGCCCGAAAACGGAACCGCCTCCTCGCAGTAAGAGCCCAAACTGAATGAACATGAAAGAAGCAGCCAGTATACCAAACAGTGTGAAAGATTTAAGATAAAAGGCAGTGAATAGTATAGACGTCTGAACCAGAATAAGAATTACAGATGCCAGTATACCAAACTTCACAACCCCCCACAAATCCCATATGTACTCCCTCAAGACTTTCTGCAGCATATGAGAAGGGGGAGACAGCAGCATGTCAAAGTCCTTCTGTATCTCCATCCACCGATCCTTGTCTTTTGATTGATATGCCTCTATAAGCTTCTGCCGAACCTCGTCAAGGTCAAAAACGCCGCCGGATGACCATTTCAGGAGAACCTTCACTATGTTTCTCTCGTATTCATCCTCCGCTTTCCACGGCTTCACAAATCTGATCCTCATCGTTTCCTTGGTTACCTCCATTATCTCTATCAGGCCCCTCTGATGCATGTCCAGAAGTGTGGCGTAGAAGCCGTCTACTCCAAAGCCCAGACTCATTCTGTGAAATATGTAATGCACAAGCCACGGCTTCTCGCGGTAAGGGGGTGTGGGCAACTCATCGGGCACATAGTAACTCTTCTCCCTGCCATAGATGAGGTACACGGCTATGAGAACTGCTGGAAAGAGAATCACACAGTACTTGGCCGCCCTGTAACTCCAAGCCGCGACCGAATAAATGAGGCCGTCTATCTCCGCATCCCGTCGGGCACTATCCACAAGGTCCTCATCCACCGACGATGTGTACGCCTCCATCGCGCTGTCCCGGTACAGCAATATCAGACGGAGCGGTATGTCCCTACTCAGCGACCCCTCCACCACATAGCCATCAGCGTCCTCCTTTACTGCCATGTCAGGGGGATAGACGTAGAGGTTTTCAAGGGAGCCGTTCCCGACCACGCGGATGTGAACGGAGCGGTGAATCAGGTGGCTTGCGCCCAAAAGGTACAGGTTCAGAAGGTAGCGCTCTCCATCATATTTTAAAGGCGGATGGAGGCGGAAAACGTACCTAACCACGTAGGTCCCCGCTGGGAAGCGCGAGGGGTTGTAACAACCCACCTCGTTCCTCCCCGCCCTCTTCTCGATCTGGGACGCATACTCGGAATTGGACGCCCACACGAGACCGTGCGTGTCCTTCACGTAGGCCACACATCCATCGGGAACCGTGATGTTTAGAAGTTCAACGTGGGGCTCGTTCATGCTGCCCCTGACAAGCGGGCTGTCCCACACCCTGTAGAGCATGGAGTACTTACCGTCCGCTGTTATGCGGTACGTGTACTCCTCCACGAGCGTGCCGTTGGGGTAAAGCGTGGCGGTGTATTTCTCAACATACGCACCGGAACCACTCTGAAAAACTATGTAATCAATACCGTAAACAACCCCTGCCAGAACGAGCGATATTGCAAGTGCAACCGCCACGTCCTTCAGCTCGCCCATATGCAATATGAATGGCCCCGGCCATATATAAAGATATGTCGCGAAACCTTTAACTCCTCAGCAGCGCATACGTTCAGGGATGACCCCGCAGGAGATATCCGCGTACATGAAGGCCGGCAGGATAGCCAGGAAGGCGCGCGAGTACGCGGAGGGCGCGGTGCGCGAGGGTAAGACCCTCCTCTCCCTCGCCGAGGAACTGGAGCGCCTCATACGCGACGAGGGTGGCGAGCCGGCCTTCCCCGTGAACATATCCGTAAACCACGAGGCGGCCCACTACACCCCCATGCCCGGCGACGGGAAGGTTTTTAAAAGAGGGGATGTGGTCAAGGTTGACCTCGGCGTTCACGTTGACGGCTACATAGCGGACACCGCCATCACCGTGGAGGTGGGCACGTACAGATACGAGGCGCTGATAGAGGCGGCGAGGAGCGCGCTTGACGCCGTCGTACGCAGGATGAGGGTGGGCGTGCGCACGTCGGAGATAGGCGGGTGGATAGAGGAGGAGATAACGGCGCAGGGCTTCAGGCCCATAGCGAACCTCACGGGACACAGTTTGGACAGATACGCGCTCCACGCGGGGCTGAGCATACCCAACTTTGACGACGGGTCGCGCAAGACGGTGGAGGTGGGGATGGCCTTCGCCGTGGAGCCCTTCTCCACGGACGGGCAGGGATGGGTGAGGAACTGGAAGCCCGGGAACATATACTCGGTGAAGAGAGCGCGTAAGGGCGAAGTTCTCGGGGACTTCGGGAGGGAGGTCATAGAGAGATTCAAAGGCCTTCCGTTCACCCCGCGCTGGCTCCCCGACACCCCAGACAGGGATGAGATGATAAGGCGCGGCGTGAAGTCGGGCTTCCTCCACGCCTACCCCGTGCTGGTGGAGAGGGGGAAGGGCACGGTGGCGCAGTTCGAGCACACGTTCATCGTCACGGGGGAGGGCGTGAAGGTCACCACCCTGTGAAACCCTTTTATACGGACAGAGGGATACCCGGCGCAGGGTGAAGTGCAGATGGGGAAGATATGGAGGAACTATAAACTGCCCATATCCGCGGTCATGTTCATAGCGGGGCTGCTCCTGCTCTTCTTCTCAACATACTACCTCATGTTCTACAAGCAGCAGCCGGAGTTCGTGAAGAGCATCACCGAGCCGCTGGGCAACTGGAATTACTGGGTCTTCCTGCTGGGGCTGGTGCTTGCGGCCACGGGGGCCTGGTACATATACGACACCCTGCGCAAACTCCGCGAGTTCTTCGAGTACCTCCACAGCGACAGCAAGGCCACCTTCAGGAACAACCTCGCCGACCTCATGTACCTGGCGGAGCACCTGGGGGATAGATATGTTAAGATGGTGGAGGAGAAGAAGAGGGAATGGAAGATAAAGTGATCCTTTTTCTCCTCCTCGCCTCCGTCCTCCCGCCAACGGCCACGGCGGGGGAGGGTTACGTGACCATCGCAGAGGTGGCCCCCGCCTACGACGGCTGGGAGTACTTCGTTCTGGAGTATTCCACCCCGGCCCCCATGACCGTGGTGGTTACGGACGGCGAGGGGGAGATGGACATTCCGATTCCCGCCGGCCACGGCAGGGTCGCGGTCTCATCCAGCCCCGACGATTACATGGAGGCCTTCGGGGAGGGGGCCATCGGATACACGGGCAGGTTCCGGCTCGCCGACAGGGGAGACATGCTGAAAATCGTTGGATACGACGTCCTGTACTATGGGGACGCCCGGCCGGAAAAGCCATGGGAGGGTGAACCCCTGAGAAGGGCGGGTAGGGGCATGGCCTACATACGCGTGGCCCCCGGGCATTCTAGGAGCGCATACATCCTCGCGAGGAGAGGGGCCCCCTCTTCCATATCTATGAATGTGAGGGGAGACGCTCTCCTCTTTCCGTACCCGGAGGGGCTTGCGGAGGCCTTACGCTCAATCTCTCACGTGGGCACAACGGAGGTCTGGGCCCGATATCCCTCAGACCTGCCCGCCCTTCCGGGGGACGTGGCATGGGCGGAGTGTGAGAACACGCCTCCAGCCGAAATGCTGGTCATTTTTGACCGCTCCGCCGTCCTCATAGGCCCGGGGGAGGGAAACGTTGGCATCGTGGTGGTGAACCGCACCCTCGCAGAGACCCTGGGGGAGAGGTACTTTGGGCCGGGGCGCGCGGGGGACGAAAACATAACGCTCATCTACCACGGAGAGAAAGCCCTTCTGCTGAGAGACGTCGCCCTGCGCGTGTGTCTCACCCCCCTTTCGGACATGGCGGCGATGGAGACGCTGCTCCCATGCATATATGCCAGCGGAGAGGTGGACGGTGAGATTGGCGCGTACCTCACCGCCATGGGGTCCGTGAGAGCTCGCACTCACAGCGAAATCGCCGGGTCGCTCCTCGTGAGCCAAACCCGCCTTGGAATATTCACCGGCTCCCTCACAGGCGATGACCTCTTCGGCGAGGAGAATGTGCTTGTGGTGGTGGAATCGGAGGTCGCTGCGAACTCCGGCCGCGAGTGTATGGGGTGGGAGAGGACAGAGATGAACACTGCACATCCCGCGCCGTGCCGCGCGGAGGGGGACACCATCACCCTTCCAGCGCTTCTAGCAGGAAGCGCGGCAGCGCGAATGCTCCCCTCATCACGTCGTCGGTTATGTACCTCGTGGAGAAGGTGATGGGACGCGGTTCCCCCATCTCCGCATCGGACGCCATTATGAAACTCCACATGCCCGCCGGATACGTGGGGATGGGCGCCAGGTATATCCTAACGTCCCTGAAACTCTCCCGGAGAAGGCGATAACTCTTAGCCGTCACGTCCCCGCTGTACCAGGGGCTCCCCGCCTGTATGGCCACCACGGCGCCGGGGTTAAGAACCCTTTTTAGTTTACCGTAAAACTCGCCGGCGAAGAGCATCTCCGCGGGGCCTATGGGGTCCGTGGAATCCACGAGGACCACATCGTATTTCTCATCGCTCTGCTCTATGAATTGTACGCCGTCCCCTATGTGGAGGCGGACACGTGGGTCGTCGTAGGCCGAGGCGGTGAACGGCAGGTACTCCTTCGCAGCCCTCACCACATCCTCGTCTATCTCCACCACCGTGACGCTCTCCACGTCGTGCTTCACCGCCTCCTTCGCGGCCCCGCCATCGCCTCCGCCTATGATGAGCACCCTGCGGGGTGCCGGGTGGTGCAGCATGGGGATGTGGACGAGCATCTCGTGGTATATGAACTCGTCCTTCTCCGTGAGCTGGACGCGCCCGTCCAGAACGAGCATCTTCCCGTAGGAGAGCGTTTCAAAGATGTCTATACGCTGATGCGCCGACTTCTTTGAGAACAGATGGTTCGTTATCTTGAAGGTAAGGGCAACACCCTCATCGTGCGCCTCCGCGAACCATATATTGGCTTCCTCCATGGGGTTCATAGCACCGTTCCACAACGCGCCCGGCGTATTTCAACTTATCGTTGATGGGGGAGAGAATGCTTCTGAATTGGCTCGGAGAACCTCCGGGTTAACGATGTTCTCAGGGCGGCCACCGCGGAGCACCGTGAGGACGCCCCCTATCACCATCTCGGCCATCCGCGTGCGCGTCTCCACGGAGGCGCTCCCTATGTGCGGCGTCAGCACGACGTTTTCAAGTTCAAGCAACTCCGGGTTCACCCACGGCTCGCCCTCGAAGACATCAAGCGCGGCCGCGCGGAGGTGGCCGTCCCTCAGCGCCCTGATGAGCGCCCTCTCGTCCACAACCTCTCCCCTCGCCACGTTAACAAGTATCGCGCCCCTCTTCATCCTCCTTATCTCCCTCTCACCGATGAGGTGGTGGGTCTCGGGGGTAAGCGCGGTGTGCACGGAGACAAAATCGGATTCCTCCAGCAGGCGGTCCAGCGGGACGTACTCCGCCCCCGTCTCCCTCTCCACATCCTCCTTTCTCCTCCTGCTCCAGTACAGCACGCGCATGTTGAAGCCCCTTGCCCTCCGCGCCACCGCGGCGCCTATCCTCCCCATGCCGACTATGCCCAGCGTCTTGCCGTACACGTCCACGCCGAGAAGCAGGCGCGGGGCCCAGCCGTTGAAGCGCCCCGCCCTCATGAAGCGGTCCCCCTCCACGACGCGCCTCGCGGCGGCGAGGAGGAGCGCGAAGGCGAGGTCCGCCGTGGTCTCCGTTAGCACCCCAGGGGTGTTGAGCACCGCTATGCCCCTCCGCGTGGCCTCCACCACGTCTATGTTGTTGTAGCCGACGGCGTAGTTGCCTATGACCCTCAGGCGGGGCGCGGAGGATATAACCTCCTTATCTATGGGGTCTGTCAGCAGGCAGATGAGTGCGTCCGCGTCCCTAACCCCTTCAACGATCTCCGCCTTCGTCGGGGGGCGGTCCTCCTCAAAGACATCCAGAGCGATATCCCCCTTCTCCAAGAGTTCAAGGCGGGGAATCCTCCGGGTGACGAAGACCCTCCACATGGAGGGGGCATGGGGCTAAAAAAGTATTTATGTTTGCATCCTGATATAGAGAGCATGGCAAAGCTCAGCAGGGAGGACCTGGAGATTCTGGAGGGGAAGATCGGTTTTGAGAGAGTGCGGAGGATATTCCGGTACACCGTGCTGGCCGAGGTGGCCATATTCGTCCTGCTCCTCCTGTACACGCTCGCGACCGAGACGAAGATCAAGCCCCTCTACATCCCGGGGGATAGAATACTCTTCCTCGTCGTCTTCGTGTTCATCCTTTACAGGATCGCATCGCTCTTCCAGGACGTTGAGTTCGGAAAACTCATAACCAGGAAGAGTTCAAGATACGTTCTGGCGAAGGTAAATTTCAGAAGGGGGGTTGTCTTCGCGGGCGTGAGCATAGTCATCGGTCTCATGCTCGTCATGCCCGCCACCCAGGCCCTAATGACCGGCGCGGTGGAGGAGACACACATCATAGAGGGCGAGGGGAAGATAACGCTGACCACATACCATCCATCGGGCCTTTTCCGTGCGTATCAGGTCCAGTTCTCCTCCGATTCTTCTTTCTCCGTGGACGTGTACAACTCCACGGGGACGAAGATATCCCACATATCAAATGCGGACGTGTACCCCATACCGTCCGGCACGGATGAATACACCTTTTACATCACGACCAACGGACGCTGCATAGTGACCGTCAAGTACGTGCCCGCGGAGTACCTGGGAGGATACCTCCCAACGCTTTTCTTCATCGTCGCCGGCATACACATAGCCACCATACCCTATTTCTACCTTATAATGAGGAAAACATCCGCCGAGGCGAAGTTCGAGTGAATCAGCCACGCCTCCTGCGGACAACGGAGTAAGCCGTGGGGGTGAATATGACCGTGAGTAGGGTCGCGCCCACCACGGCCGTGAAGAGTTCCTCCGTGAGCAGGCCGTACTGATAGCCCAGCGAAATCAGAACGAACTCAAGCGCACCCCTTCCGCCCATGGCCACGCCCACAAGCACGGATTCGTCGCCTTTGAGGCCGCTCAGGCGGGCGCCGAGACCGCAGCCAACCAGTTTGCCGATTATGGCCGCCCCGAACATCACGAGGGTGTACAGGGCTATGGAAGGCGTGATCTCCGTCGTGGCGAGTATGCTCCCCAGCATCACCCCCACGTAGCCGAAGAATATGGGGGTGAAGACCGCCTTTATGCTCGGAACCATGTCGTCCAGGAGTTCCAGGTAAACGCGCCTCCTCCTCAGGAGAGGTCCCACCTGCGAACCCCACTTCCCGACGAGCAATCCCGCTATGTAGGCCCCTATCACCTCGTGGAGGCCCACGAGTTTAGCCGCGAGGGCTATGGAAAAGGCGAGGAGAATGGTGAATGTGAACACTATCTTCTCCTCCCTCCCTTTCCTCGTCACCAGGCGGTTGAAGAGTTTGACCCTCTCAAACAGGGGTGGTATGAGGACGAGAGTCACGAATAGGAACGCGAGCACCTTGGCAGAGAGCATAAGCAACTCCCACGCGTCCACCGTTCCCATCAGGGTGGCCGAGCCCACCAGGCCTATCAGGAAGACCGCGAGTATGTCATCAACGAAACTCGCACCCATGACGATGGTGTAGACCTTGGCCGAGGGCATCTTCTCCATCATGACCTTGGCGGAGACCTCAATTGCCGTGTTGGAAAGTATGACCGAGAGGTAGAGGGACGCCAGCACCGGAACTCCCAGAGCCATGAGGGCGTAGAAGACCACGCCCACGGTCACGACGACGCCAAAGGCCCCGGTCAGAAACGCCGGGAACTTGTTCTCGGCGAAGGACCTGAAGTCGGTCATCAGGCCGGAGAGTAGCATAAGCATCAGTATCCCGAACTGCGCGAAGAGGAGAAGGGTCGGCTCGGGATATACCACAGCGAGAAGGAGGGGGCTGAGGAGCAGCCCCGCGGCGACCTCACCGACCATGGACTGGAGATGCGTTCTGGACACGAGGAGGCCCAGCGTTCGCCCCGTGAATATGAGGAGCAGAAGGGTGTAGAGATTGAGTGTCAGGTCCATTTAATCATGCTCCGCGTGAACGTAGTAATCCAGCGCGGCGTACTTCATCTCCCTCCGCTTCCTCTCCAGGAAGCGGTATGCCGTCGCGTGCTTGCTCCCCTGCAACAGCATCTCTATGGCCTTCTTGGCTATCTCCAGCTGCTCGTATGTGCCTATTATGGCCACGGTGTGCCCGTACACCGATATCTCGGCGCCGCTGAGGTGCTCTATGTACCTCCTCGTCTTTCCGCGCGTACCTATTATCCTGCCCTTCAGAACGCGGAGGCGGTTCTCGCTCTTCCCTGAGAACTCCTTTATGTCTATGATTTCCAGGTATGCGTCCTCCTCGTCTATGAGACGCCCTGCCCTCTCCGGAGAGAAGCCACGTGCCACCGCCTTCACGAAATCCCTCACCCTAAGGGCCATAACAGGGTCCGCGCCCGAATCATCTATGAGCACGTCGCCTGTCCTAGAATCCACTTCAATCTTCACTCCCGTCCTCTCCTCCACCTCCCTCTTGGTCGCGCCCTCGTGGCCTATCAGGACGCCAATCCTCTCCCTCGGAATTTTCACGTACATCATAGGGCATCGCCCTTCACGTACCTTAGCACCTCTCCGACGTCGCACCTTACCCCGTTGCCCTTAAAAAACTTTACGAGGTTGGAAACGTCGCGCAGAAGCAACGTGGACGCCTCGGGATGGCTGAGGGGCACCGCCTGCCCCACGTCTATGACATAGGGCTCGCTCCCCTTCATGAGCACGTTGAACTCACTTAGGTCCCCGTGGACGAGTTTCACATCATTGTAGCAGACCTTCATGAAGTCCACCAGTTGGTAAAAAACCCCCTCGTAATCATCCACATACGCGTCCTTGAGGAGGGGCGCGGGACGCTCTTCATCGCCTATGTACTCCATGACCAGTATGTTCTTCCAGCAGTCTATGGGCATGGGGACAGGAAGACCCGCGGAGAACATGTCGCGCAGGTTGCGATATTCCTTCTGCGTCCATATGTAGACCACGTGGCCCCTTCGCACGTGCTCAAACCTGTGATCTCCATATATGTACTTCCACATGCTCTTGGTGAAGGACGAGGTGGCCATGCGGTAGACCTTTATCGCGATGAGCCCATCCTCGCCCACGCCCCTGAAGACGTTCCCCTCCTTCCCCGTGGATATGGGAAACTCCACGTACTTTATCACGCCCCTCTTCATCAGTTTGTAAAAGGCCATGAGGGTGCGGCGGTCAAAAACCTCCTCCTCCACCTTCCTGTCCTCAGCGCCCTTCTCCCTGCGCAGCGCCGGGATGCGCTCCGCGAGGTAATCGTAGTCGTAATCCATATCAGAACACGTCCAGAATCTCCGGAAGGAGACCGTTTCTGCTCAGATGGGAGACCTGCGTCCTGTTGTACCTGTAGACGATGTCAGCCTTCTCGTCCTGGAACTCCCACGGCCGCAGTATCACGAGGTCTCCCTCCTTTATCCACATCCTCCTGCGTATCCTCCCGGGGATGCGGGCCAGCCGCGATTTCCCGTCCTCGCACATCACCTGGAGGTGGCGACCTCCGAGTACCCTGTCAACTATGCCGAACATCTCCCCCTTTTTGCGGTTGGGCAGGGGCACCCGTATGACCTCCTCGCCTTCCTGGAAGGTCCTCTCGTACTCGCTCACCTGTCATCACCTGATATGGAAAAGATATAAAGGTTGTATTTTAAATTAGCGATTGAGGATTGTTAGATGGGTGAGGTTTATCCTACTCTGTGGGTCTGATCCACATATCATGTACCATGGTAAACTATTTAACTGAAAAATCATTTACCATGATACATGATACAGCCAGAGTACCTAGAATACATCGCTCCGTACAACTTCTGGTACAGGGACGTGGACGCGGGCATAAAGAGGAGTGCGTACGTGGAGAGGGCGGTGAGGACCTTCGGCGTCCCGGGGGTCGCGGTCTGCATCACAGGCGTCAGAAGGGCGGGGAAGACGTATATCTGCAGGCAGGTTCTGAGGGAACTCATAGAGAGGGGTGTGAGAAGGGAGGAGACCCTCTACGTGAACCTGGAGGAGCCCGGAATAGAGCCGTACCTTGGGGTGGATTTCCTTCAGGACCTCTACGAAACCTACAGGCACCGCATAAACCCGGATGGGAGGGCTTTCATGGTTCTGGACGAGGTTCAGAAGGTCAGGGGATGGGAGCGGTGGGTGCGGGCTATGATGGATAGAGATGAGAATGTCAGGTTCATCATAACGGGCTCCTCCTCCGGATTAATGAACGAGGAACTTTCAACTCTGATGACGGGCAGGTACGTGGGCCTGAGGGTCTACCCCCTCAGCTTCGCGGAATATCTGAGTTTCAGGGGAGTTGGAGAAGCCTACATCCGAGAGGGTGATATGGAGAGGCACCTCGTGGCATACCTGGAGACCGGAGGGTTCCCCGCGGCCGTGCTCACGCAGGACCGGGAACTCCGCATGGCATACCTCAAGGACCTCTTTGACTCTGTGGTGACGAGGGACATAATATCGAGATACGGTCTGAGAAGGGTGCACGAACTCAGGTCGGCTGTGGTGCTCCTTCTGCAGAGCGTATCCTCACCTGTCAGCGTGCCCAAGATGAGCAACACCCTGACGAGCATGGGGATACGCATGTCCACGAGAACTCTCAACCAGTACCTGCACTATCTGAGGGAGGCCATGCTCTTCCACTACGTGCCGATATTCTCCACGAAAGTAAAGGACCATATGCAGTACCCGAAAAAGGCCTACTGCGTGGACACAGGACTTATAAATGCCGTCTCCTTCAAACTGTCCGACAACTGGGGGAAACTCGCCGAGAACGCCGTTGCGGTGGAACTCATGCGGAGATACGGCCCGGAGAGCGTCTTTTACTGGAAGGGCGAAGGAGGGAGAGAAGTGGACTTCGCCGTCGTGAGGGGCGGCATGGCCGAGGTGCTCATTCAGGTCTGCTGGGAGATGGAGGACGCGAGAACCAGAAGAAGAGAGATAAACGCGCTCGTTTCGGCGATGAAGGACCTCGGGCTGAGGGAGGGGTTTATACTCACACGCGGCGCCGTGGAGGACGTTCGGGTGAACGGGAAGTTCATCCATGTGCGCCCCATATGGAGGTGGTTGCTCGGGCGGGATGGCGTGTAACGTGAGCACAAGAACCCTCTCGTCCACATCGCCGGGATTCGCTACCGGGCGTCCGCAGAAGATGGCCCCATGGCGAATGCCTCCGCCCTACATGGGAAGGCGGAAAAGGTAAAACCGATTACGGTAACCCTGAGTACCCCCTCCGAAACCGTTATAAGCAGGCCGCCCCTATATCCCCCGGGTGCCGGGCTAGGCCGGGGGGTTAGGCGTCCCCTGTCACCCGAAATCGTCTACATGCGGGGGCGACAGCCGGAGGCGGCGTACCCGGGGCTCCTGCCGGTCCGGCCACTGCCCGATGACGTCCTGTCCCCCGGGGCTGGGGGACCCGCGGGCCTTTCCGGAGGGAAGGGACCCGCGGGCCTGCCACGGGAACCCCGCCAGGCCCGGAAGGGAGCAGCGGTACCGTGGACCTGCGGCGCTCGGGGGGTAGCGGGGCGAAGGGCATGGCCGGGGTCAACCGGCGGGCGTGCCCGGGCGCTCACTCCGGTGTGCCCGGCACCCGCTTCAATTTAAGGAGGTGTTTCGCACGCGGTTCAGGGTTCCCGTGGGTGAAAACGAGAAACTCGCCAGGGTCGTGGAGCGGTTGAATTCCAGCGTCATGGTGACAGCCCTCTGGCGCAACACGAACAGGATGGCGGTGGACCGCCTTCTCATGAACGACCACGGGCCCGTGCACGTGAAAATCGTGGCGAACATCGCCCTTCGGATTCTCCGCCTCCTCGTGGAGGGTGGAGTTACGCCCTCCATAGTCCAGCACCACGGCATGGGGAACGAGGACGCGGAGGTCGTGGTGGTCCTGGCGTCCGCGCTCCATGACGTAGGCCACGTGGTGCACAGGGAAAACCACGAGGAGTTCTCGGTCGTCCTCGCCTCGCAGGTGATCCCCGCGGTCCTGAAGGGAATATACGATGAGGATGAAGCCACGACGGTGATGGGAGAAACGCTCCACGCGATATACGCGCACAGAACGGATGTGCATCCGATAACCATAGAGGCGGCCATCGTGAGGGTCGCAGATGCGCTCGACATGGAGAGCGGAAGGGCGCGCATACCCTTCGAAGCGGGCTCTCACAGCATACACGCGGTGAGCGCCTACGCGGTGGAGAACGTGGAGATACACAGAGGCGATGAAAGGCCCGTGCGGATAGACATAACCATGAAGGACTCCGCCGGCATGTTTCAGGTGGATTACCTCCTGAAGAAGAAGCTCGCCGGGACGGGCATAGAGGATTTCTTTGAGGTTTACGTGCATTCCAGGGGCGTCCTCGAGGGCGACGTCAGGGTGTGGTAACCTTATTATCCGCCGGGTCCATGTCCCACCCATGAGGCCGGCGGTGCTGGTCATAGATATGATTCACGATTTCGTCCACGGGAAGTACGGGAGCGAGAGGGCCAGAAGCATCATACCGGCGATCAGGGAACTGCTGAACCTCGCGAGGGAGAGGGGATGGCCCGTCATCTACCTCTGCGACGCGCACATACCGGACGACTACGAGTTCAGGAAGTGGGGCGCCCACGCGCTCAGGGGCACGAAGGGGAGCGAGGTCGTGAAGGAGCTCGCACCGCAGGAGGGCGACGTGGTGGTGCAGAAGATGCGCTTTGACGGTTTCTACGAGACGGGGCTGGATACCATTCTGAGGGCGAAGGGCGTGGACACGGTGATCCTCGCGGGCATAAGCACGGATATCTGTGTGCAGCAGACGGCTGTCGGCGCGTACTACAGGGGCTACGGTATAATCGTCCCAGAGGAGTGCGTGCAGGGGATCACCGAGGAGGGACACAGGAGAGGGCTTGAGTACATGAGGGACATCCTCGGCGCGGTGGTCGTGCCCCTCGCGGAGGTGCGGAAGATATGAGGTTTCTCGTGGCGACCGATGAGGAGATAAGGAGAGGCGACACGACGGACATCTACTTCGCCCGGACGCGGGATATACTGAAGAGGCGCGGGGTGGACACGCGCGTCTACGCGGAGTTCACCACCATGAACCCCCCTTATCCGTGGATGGTCTTCGCAGGTCTCAGGGAGATCGCCCATCTCTTTGAGGGCATCCCCGTGACGGTCCGCGCCCTGCCCGAGGGCACAATCTTCACCCCGCGGGATGTCACAGGGGTTCCGGTGCCCGTCATGTCCATAGAGGGGCGCTACGTGGACTTCGCTGTCTACGAAACCCCTGCTCTCGGGCTGATATGTCAGGCGACGGGCATCGCCACGAAAGCGGCGAGGATAAAGAGGGCAGCTGTGGATAAAACCGTGCTATCCTTCGGCGTCAGGAGGATGCACCCCGCGATAGCCCCCATGATTGACTTCTACTCCTACATAGGCGGCTGCGACGGCGTATCCTCAATACTGGGCGCCCGGGCGCTGGGGGTGGAGCCGAAGGGCACCATGCCGCACGCGCTCATACTGACGGTGGGGGAGAGGGAGGCCTGGAAGGACTACGAGGAGGATATGCCGCCGGAGGTCCCGAGGATAGCGCTTATAGACACGCTGGGGGACGAGAAGTTCAAGGCGCTGGAGGCCGCGGAGGTCATGGAGAACATATACGCGGTGCGTCTTGATACGCCCTCCTCCCGGCGCGGGAACTTCGCTGACCTGGTGCGCGAGGTCCGGTGGGAGCTGGATTTAAGAGGACACAGAGATGTGAAAATCATCGTGTCCGGCGGGATAGACGAGAGGGCCGTTGAGGATCTCAGGGACATAGTGGACGGCTTTGGCGTCGGGACGAGCATATCCAACGCGAGGACTGTGGACTTCGCCATGGACATAGTGGAGGTTGAGGGAAAACCGCTAGCGAAAAGGGGCAAGTTCTCCGGGAGGAAGGACATCTACCGCTGCGAGGAATGCCTCGCGTACAGGGTGGAGCCGTCCGGTTCGCCCCGGCCAACCTGCGACTGCGGGGCGGAGATGAGGAACATAGTGGTAACCGTCGTGAAGGATGGCGAAGTCGCGTATGACTTCCCCTCGCCTCAGGATGAGCGGGAGTACGTGCTCTCCCAGCTGAGGAGGGTGCGGGAATGATAGTCCTCACGGGGTTTGAGCCCTTCAAGGGGTACAGCAGGAACCCTTCATGGGAGGCGGTGCTCCGGGCGGACGTGGACGCGGAGAAGATCAGGGTGCCGGTGACGTTCTCCGGTGCGAGGGAGTGGGCGGAGAGGATCGCGGAGATGCGCCCCGAGCGGGTCGTGGCCCTCGGGCTCGCGGAGGCGCGGACGCAGATATCCGTGGAGAGGGTTGCTATAAACCTGATGGATTCCAGGATGCCGGACAATGAGGGGTACGCGCCTGACGAGGAGAAGGTATACGAGGACGGGCCCGACGCGTACATAACGCGCTTTCCGGTGAAGCGGCTGGTGGAGAAACTCGGGGAGGAGGGAATTCCCGCGTACATCTCCAACACCGCCGGCACATACGTCTGCAACGCGTTCTACTATGCCCTCCTCCATAAGGTTGGAGGGGAAGCTGTCTTCATCCACGTGCCCCCCGACGAGGTCATGGCCTTGAGCACTAAAAAGGCCTACGTCCCGCTGGAGCACATGGCGAGGGCGGTGGAGGTGGTCGCGACCCTGCGTTGAATTTGTTCACCAGAATGAACAAATTCTGCGGAAAATGTTCAATTCGTTGCACAAAATATTTATCCCTGCGATGCGATAGGGCATGAGATGACTTCAAGGGACGTTCTGGAGGACGTGATAGACGGGTGGAGGGAATCCATAGAGGGCGAGAGGGTGATTCACAGGGACATAACGGATGATATTGAGAGAAGCGTGGAGATGGAAGAGATAACGGTGATAAAGGGCGTCAGGAGGGCGGGCAAGACCTTCATACTCTACGAGCTCTTTCAGAGACACGGCGGGATATACCTGAACTTTGAGGACGAGCGACTCTACGACTTCACGCACCGGGACTTTGAAAAGGTCGCCGACATAGCGAGGGAGAGGGGTGAGAGGTTTCTTTATCTGGACGAGGTGCAGGAGGTAGAGGGCTGGGAGAAGTTCGCCCACAGGGCACACAGAAGGTTCAAGATATTCGTCACGGGCTCAAACTCCCGCCTCCTCTCCTCCGATTATGCCTCCGCGCTGGTGGGGAGGACGAAGAGCTTCACCGTATACCCGCTCTCCTACGCGGAGTTCCTCAGGTTCAGGAACCTGGAGCTCACAGGGAGTCCTTCATGGAATACCTGCACACGGGCGGCTTCCCCAGAGTCGTCCTGACGGGCGACATTTCCTTAGTGAGGGAGTATTTCGAGAGGATAATCTACAGGGACATAATCTCCCGCGCGAGGATCAGCTATCCGGAGGCGCTGAAGGCCATCGCCCTGTACCTCCTATCCAACGTCGGGAAGGAGTTCTCTTACAGGTCCCTGAAGGGTATTACAGGCATACGCCACGTGAACACGCTGAAGGAGTACGTGGGGATGCTCAGAGACGCGTTTCTTCTGGAGGTCGTGAGCCGCTATTCTCCCTCGCTGAAGGTCCAGGCCTCCTACTCCAAGAAGGCCTACGCGGTGGACCCCGCCTTTATATCGCTGGGAATGCGGGGGAGCGAGGACCTGGGCAGAAGACTGGAGAACGCCGTGTATCTGCATCTGAGGAGGACCCACGATGTTCACTTTATGAAAAACGCGAGAGAGGTGGACTTCGTGGCGTGCGAGGGCTTGAGGCCCGTGAAGCTCATAAACGTGGTCTACGAGGCGGAGGATGAGGAGACCCTGAAGAGGGAGGTAACCTCGCTGCTCCACTTCGGCGAGAAGTACGGGCTTCCCATGGAGCTCGTGTCCGTCTACCCCGTGAGCGTTCCGGAGGGCATAACCAACCGTCTGGCGCACAGATACCTTCACGGTATGCACTGACCGCCGTTTTCACCGGGAGCCAGAAGCCACTTCCAGAGGGGGACCGCCTCCACATCCCTGCCATCCTTCCTGAGCGTGCCCTCGCAGTCCCACGTTATTATTTTCAATCTCCTCGTTCTCATCAGCTCGGAGGCGCTGACCAGCGACGATATCTCCCTGCGGTCAATCTCGTCCGGCCCCTCGGCGTAGGTCACCTGTATATGCTTCTCCTCCTCAAAAGGTCCACGTAGACAAGGTTTTCCATCAGAAGGCCCGTATTCTCCGGGGCGGACAGGGGCAGCATCGTTGCCAGCCCCGTGTCCACCACGTATACCTTCTTTGGGGAATTGATGGCCTCCCTAGGCTTCCCGAAATACTTGTCCACCAGGAAAATCAGATACGCCTCCCTCAGGTAATCCAGGTAGTTCTTCGCGATGTGAACGCTTTTCAGCCCGTGGATGTTCTTCACCTTGTTGTAGGACAGTAATCTGGCGTAGTTGGAAAGGGCGTGCAGCGCGAGAGATTGCCCATTGCAATGTCAGGCCTTTTATCCACCTCGGGAAACCCCCCGATTCTGAGGTGCTCCCTCAACAGTCCTTTGATCTCAGCCCTTTTCCGCGTGCTCTCCCCCCACCTCACCTTTCTGAGGCGCAGAAACTCCCGGAACGAAAAGGGATACAGCTCTATGGGTATGTGCCTGCCCGTGAGGTGCGTGGCCAGTTCCGTGCTCAGGAGGTTGGCGTTGCTCCCGATTATGAACACGTTGAAATCCATTCGCAGGAGCCTGTTCATAAACATCTCCCAGCCGGGAACGTTCTGAACCTCATCCAGGAGGATCGTGTCCACCTCCAGTACGGCCTCGAGAACAGCATTCAGATCACCCATATCCACGGCGAGGCACTCGTCGTCGAAGTCTCCTGCCCTTCAGAAGCTGATGGGTGAACACCGTTTTACCGCACCTCCTGACGCCCATGGTGACCTTCGCGAGCGGCGCATCCGCATTAATCGCTCCACACGCTCGGATGCCCCCTCTCCACCATTTCCCCGTCGCGGAGAACGTTCTCCATTTCCTCCTTCTGGTCCACCAGCACCCTGCGTATCATCCCAGCATCCATGGAACGTGCACGGTGTGAGGTTGATACAGTAGTTTGCGCTTTCAGTGCAAATCCTTTGAAGGGCGGAGCCCGGAGGATTTCCTCCCCCGCACGATTACAACGGCCGCGGCCAGCACCGGCAGACCCGGCCTCTCATCCGGCGAAACATATCCACCCCAGCTTATATAAAACTTGCCACGGCATCCCTCAGCCCCGCCACGTCCGTGTAGACCAACCTCGTGCCGCCCACCTCGACCTCCCCCTTCTCACCCCTGTAGAACACCACAAAAGCCCTGTGGGGCCTGTACCTTTCTATGAAGGAGCGCATGCTCCTCTCCACCTTGGGTGGGTTCGCCATGATCTTCACCTCAATCGGCACGACCTCATTTCCGACCTCCACCACAAAGTCCACCTCCGCCTTTGATTTCGTTCTCCAGTACTTCGGCGTGAAGCCCATCTTGATGAGCTCTGAGAAAACGTAGTTCTCAAACAGGGGACCTGTGGGCTCAACGGGGTATTCGTTCGCTATCGCATTCCTCAGGCCGGTGTCCAGGAAGTACACCTTCGGCTGCTTCGTTATCTCCCTCGTTTTGTTCGTGAAGAAGGGTTTGACGAGGGCTATCAGATAGCTTTTCACGAGGGCATCCGTGTACTTCTTGAGCGTCTGATACGATACATCCAGCAGTTTGCAGGCGTTTTCATACGATAAAAGGGCCCCGACGTTGAAGGCCAGATACCTCACAAGCCTCTCCAGCGTATCCAGGTCCTCTATGGAGAAGGTCCTGGCGACGTCCTTGAGGAGCATGGTCTCGTATAGATCCCTAAGTATCGTCCTCCTCATCTCCGGGTCGCCCGTCAGAACCACACGGGGATAGCCGCCGTGGGTCATGTGCTCCCACAGGTGCCTCCTGAGGATTTCCGCCGTATATGCCCTCTGCCCCCTGGCGCGGAGAAACTCCGCCAGGCTGAACGGATAGAGCCTCACTATGGATACCCGCCCAACCAGATACGAGAGAACCTCCTTTCTCAGGAGTATCTCCGAGGACGATGTCACCCACAGCCTTGAACCTGTATCCACCAGGTACTTCAGCTTGCTCCCCGCGTCCCTGCAGTACTGCACCTCGTCGAGGACTCCCAGATCGTACCCCTCCAGATACTGCAGCCTGAACTTCTTCACATCCTCGTTGAAGAGGCCCCTGGCATCCGGGTCGTCAAAGAGTACGTAGGAGGCCCTGCACCCCTTCATCATCTCCTTCAGGAACGTTGTCTTGCCCGCCTGTCTGGGGCCCACGAGCGCAACCATGCTGTAGTGCCCCGCCACCCGCCTGAAGGCGGGCGTGATATCCCTCTCCACGTACATGGCCTGTATCAATACGAGCATGATATTTAAGTCTTACCAAAACTGAATTGCGGTTAAATTTTAGTCGGGTTATAGTTGAAGCCGCAGTGGGCCTGGGCAGACGCCCCCCGGGGAAAAACTAATTTAGCCGCGGGCAATGGGGGTTGGAGGTGCGACTGATGTACGGCATATTCATGCTTCCGAAGGAGAGGAAGGACGAGCTGAAGAAAATCTATCAGGATGACCTGGTGAGCAGGCAGACGCTCGTTGAGAGGGATGGGGAGCCCCTCGGCCTCGCCCCCGGATACGTGTACCTGCTCGTGGAGGGCAGCGGGGAGGCGGTTGAGAGGGCGAGGGAACTGCTGAAGGGCGTCGCCGAGATGCTCACGGGCGAGAAGGCCGAGGAGGCGAGGAAGAAGTTCGCGGCGCAGGATGAGAGCGTCGTGGAGGGAATGGGGGCTATCTTCGGATGACCCTCCATCTCATCCTGGCGGACAGCGAGCTGGAACTCGTGCCGCAGCCCATTCAGGGCCACCCCGCGGTGGTGAGACACGCGAAGGAGAGGGGGAAGAGGCCCTCCACGGTCCTTCTGGACGCGAACTACCACCACCGCGCGATAAGGGTGAAGTACCCCGACGAGGCGGAGAGGCGCGGGAGGCCCGACATCGTGCACCACTTCCTCATGGTGGCGATGGAGTCCGTTCTTAACAAGGAGGGGCATCTGAGGGTTTACGTGCACACGAGAAACGACCAGGTGATCTTCCTGGACCCGGAGGTCCGGCTTCCAAGGGCCTACCACCGCTTCGTGGGGCTGATGGAGGCCCTCTTCAACAACAGGGTTCTCCCGGATAAGGCCAACCCGCTTCTCACACTCAAGGAGATGACGCTCGCCGAGCTGATAGGGCAGATCTCGCCGAGGGAGACCGTCGTCCTCGCGGAGTGGGGCGAGCGCGTGAATCCGCGCGAGGCCTTCGCGGACCTCCGCGACTGCGCGGTGATAATCGGTGGCTTCCCCCACGGCGATTTCCTGAGCGACGTGAGGAGCATCGCGGACAGGGCGGTGAGCATATACGACGGGACGCTTATGGCCTGGGTGGCCGCCTACGAGGTGATAGCGAGCTATGAGTCCACGGCGGTCTTTGGATGAGGCGCTGAGGGTTTACGTCATCACCTCCGCGGACTTCGGTAGAGGACATCTGGAAATCGCGGAGGCGGCGCTGGATGCGGGGGTAAGATGCATACAGTTCAGGGAGAAGAGGGGAACCACGAGGGAGATGCTGCACACGGCCCGCGCCGTAAGGGAGCTTACGTGGAGCTACGATGCACTCTTCATAGTGAACGATAGGGTGGATATCGCGTACGCGGCGGACGCAGACGGCGTGCATCTGGGAAAGGAGGACATGCCCCTGACCATCGCGAGGGATATGCTCGGGGATGCCATAATAGGGATATCTGTGGACGACGAGCGCGAGGCGAGGGAGGCGGAGGAGGGGGGCGCGGATTACGTCGGCGCTGGACCCGTCTTTCCGACGGGCACGAAGGAGGGGCTGCCCGAGCCCATGGGCGTGGAGGGTATCAGGAAAATCGCCTCCGCGGTTAAGGTTCCCGTGGTCGGGATAGGAGGTATAACCGCCGAGAACGCCCCTGAGGTGATAAGGGCGGGGGCAACGGGGGTGGCGGTCGTCTCCTACATCGCGGCGGCCGACGACCCCAGGGAGGCGGCGATGCGGCTTGTGCAGGCAGTTATGGAGGCGCTGGAATGAAGGCCTTAAGGAACGTGGTGGTGCTCGCGGGGGAGGACCTCGAGCCCATACGAACGGATGTCGCCGTCGTGGAAGGCGAGCTCCGCTTCGGCACCTTTCCCGAGGGAAGGGATGCCGGCGGCAGAGTGGCGATACCGCCCCTCTTCAACGCGCATTTGCACCTGCTGGACTACCCGCTTAGAGAGGAATACGTGAGGCACGATCTCGTCGAACTCGTCCGCCCCCCTGACGGGCTGAAGCAGAGGGCGCTGGGGAGAGCCACGATTGACGGGGCGGTGGCAGTTCTGGAAAGCATGAAGCGCAGGGGGGTGTACGGCGGAATCGAGCACTCGAACCTCCCCGCCCTGTCCGCCGAGGTCAGAAGGAGGGCTGAGATGGATATGAAAATCCTCTACGAGCCCGTAATCGCTCAAACGGAGGAGGAGATACGCGAGGACGTCCTCTGCGAGGATGTGTTGACGGGAGTGGAGATGGAGCAGGTTGACGGCGTGGCCCCCAGCGGGGTGGGGGAGTACTCCGACGCCACGTTGAAGGATATCAGAAAGAGGGCGAAGTTCTTCGCCATCCACGTGGCCGAGCATGTGGAGGCGGTGGAGCGCTCGCTTCGCCTGACCGGTAAGAGCGAAATTGAGAGGGCGCTGGCCCTCAAACCGGACCTGCTCGTCCACGCGACCGTTCCCGGGGAGGAGATTGATCTCGTACTGAAGTCCCGCATACCCATCGCGGTGAACGTGAACAGCAATGCGCTCATCGCGGGGGCGCTTCCGCCCCTGGCGGAGTACCTGGAGGCGGATCACCCCCTTCTCTTCGGGACGGACAACGTGATGACAGTCGAGCCGGACATGCTCCATGAACTGTCAGTCGCGTGGCGTGTGGCCAGGATGCAGGGGTGGGATGACCCCGGCCCCATTCTTAAGGGCGCAACGTCGCTCCCCCACACGCTGGGGCTCTGGTCCCTAGGCGTGCTGCAGGAGGGCAGCCCTCCGCACATACTCGTGCTGGACCTCAGGGCGGACGAGGTGGCGGACGTCCACGCGGGAGTTCTGAACCGCGGGGCCGTGAGGGGCATCTGGGAAGTTTTATAGGGACTGCGCGCTTACGTGGTTTAAATGGCCGAGGCCCGGATACATTCCAAGAACCTCACACGGAAGGCCACGCTGATCATGCTCTACAACCTCGTAGGCGCGGCGCTCGGCTACGCGACGCTCTTTTTCGTGTACCGCTACACCGGCAGGACCGCCTACGGAATCGTGGGGAGCGCGCTGGCCTTCGCGGGTATACTCAGCTTCATAGGTAACTTCGGCTTCAACTACGCGCACATAAAGCGCGTGACGGAGGGGCGCGACTTTGGCGAGTGCACAGGGACTTTCTTCAGCGTGAAGGCCCTCCTCACGGGCATCTACCTCGCGGTGGGCTTTGGCGCCCTCGTTATATGGAAAGGCGTTCTGGGATACGGATTTGAAACGCCCTATCTGGAGACTGCCATCGAGGTCATGCTGCTTTACAACGTCCTCATCTTCATGCAGGATGTGTTCAGGATAACCTTTTCAGCGCAGATAAAGACGAAGCATGCGACCTTACCTCTCTTCGTGGAGCTGGCCGTGAGGGATTCCCTTCTGGTCCTCTTCTCGCTCCGCATATTCATAGACCCCTCTATGACGCTCGAGGAGATAGGTCTCCACTTCACCCTCGCCTACGTCTACGCGGCCTTCGCATCGCTCCTGTGCTACGCGTGGATCGGGCGGAATATACCCTTCTCCCGCCCGCGCCTTGACCTCGCGAGGGACTACTGGAAGTTCGCTGCGCCCCTGTTCCTCGCGGGGATGATCAGTCTGATAATAGCGAACACGGACCGCCTTATGCTTCAGTACTTCTGGAGCGTGGAGGAGGTCGGCGCCTACTTCGGGCTCCAGCGCCTGATATACTTCATAACGCAGATAGGGGGTGCGGTGGCAACCGTCAGTTTCCCCGCGGCGGCGCACCACCTCGCGCGCATGAACAGGGAGGAGATGGTCAGGATATTTCGCAAATCCGAGAAGTATCTCTCACTCCTCGTTTCCCCTCTGGTGGTCGCGCTGATCGTCTTCCCCGAGGAGATACTCAACCTGTGGAGCGTTCAGCTCGTACCCTACGCGAACACTCTGAGGATACTCGCTCTCTACGCCTACGTCGTGCCGGCCATAATACCCTACAGGGTGGCGTTCAACGCCGCGGGCAGGCCAAAGGAGAACACGAAGGTGTGGGCCATACAGCTGGGACTGAACGTGGTGCTCAACGCGTTGCTCATACCCTCGTCTCTCTTCGGCGTGCCGCTCCCCGGGCTGAAGACTCTGGGGGCCGCGCTCGCCACCTTCCTCTCCTTCCTCACGGGCGTTGTGGTCCTCGGATACCACGTGTCGCGTAAGCTCGGAGTGCACCCCGATTTGAAGAGACATCTCTTTCTCGGCGTCGCTCTGCTGGCTGCCGTGCCCTTCTACCTCCTCAGATTCGCCGTGGACCTGAGGCCCTTCACGGCCCTCGCGGCCGCGCTGGTCGCGTACCTCTCCACCTACGCCGTCCTGACTACTGTGCTGCGCCTGACAACCTACGACGAGATGAGGGACACCGTCATGAACCTCATTCGGGGCAGCAGGTGAAAGTTTTTAACCCATAAGAGACCTACAAGGCCCGTGGGCAGAATAAGGGTGCTGGAAAGGCACATCGCAGAGAAGATAGCGGCGGGAGAGGTTGTCGAGAGGCCCGCGAGCGTGGTGAAGGAACTCGTGGAGAACGCGCTGGATGCCCACGCATCGAGAATCGTTGTGGAGGTCGTGGATGGCGGGCGGAAGAGCATAACCGTGAGGGACGACGGCGAGGGCATGACGAGGGAGGACGCGGTCCTCGCATTCGCCAGGTACTCAACGAGCAAGATATCTCACGAGGAGGACCTCAGCAGGGTGAGAACCTACGGGTTCAGGGGCGAGGCGCTTCACAGCATAGGTGCGGTGGCGAAGGTAGAGATGATAACGCGCACGAGGGGGGAGGAGACGGGAACGCGGGTCGTCGTTGAGGGCGGGGAGATCAGGGCCGTGGAGGAGGTCGGCGCGCCCGTCGGCACGGCGGTCACCGTGAGGGACCTCTTCTTCAACGTGCCCGCGCGCCGGAAGTTCATGAAATCCGCGGCCGCGGAGGAGAGGCGCATATCCTCGCTCCTCACCGCCGTGATGCTCGCCAGGCCCGACGTGCATTTCGTGTACAGGGTCAACGGCAGGGAGAGGGTGAACGCACCCCCGGGAAGCGTGAGGGACCGCATAGCGTACCTGCTGGGGGCGGAGGTGGCGCGGGAGTGCAAATCCGTTCACCTCTCCACCGGCCGCATAACCGTCACGGGGTGCATCGCTTCCCCCTCCGCCTGCACGAGGAGCGGGGCGCACATCCACGTCTTCGTCAACGGGCGGGTTGTTGAGGACTCCGGGCTCAGAGCCGCCGTTCTGGAGGGCTACGGGACGCTACTCCCGCGCGACATGTACCCGGTGGCCGTTCTCAATGTCGTCCTGCCGCCGGAGGACGTGGATGTGAACGTGCATCCCCGGAAGATGGAGGTTGTGTTCCGCGACCCGCGCGCCGTGTACGGCACCGTGAGGCGTGCCGTGGCGCAGACGCTGGAGGTGGAGAGGTTAGTGCCGGATATCCGCCCGGCGGCCGAAACGCCGGCCGCTGGCTATCTGGAGGTGAAAGCCCCCAAGCAGAGCAGGTTTGAGGTCGTGGAGGGGAGGAAGGGCGAGGGGAAAACCATGAGGATAGAGGACGCGCTGAAATCCCTCCGGCTGCCGGTCATGCGCGTTGTCGGGCAGGTGCTCAACACGTACATCGTGGCGGAGGGTGAGGGGTCGCTCTTCCTCGTGGACCAGCATGCCGCCCACGAGAGAATCAGATACGAGAGGTTCATGAAGAGCGTGGAGAGGCGCGGCTCCCAGAAACTCGTGGAGCCCGTGGTGGTTCATCTCACACCCGGGGAGATTTCGGCGCTGAGGGAGAACCGGGAGTTCATCGCCTCGCTCGGCTACGACGTTCAGGAACTCGGCGGGACGAGCGTCATGGTGCGCGCCGTACCGCCCACCCTTGAAGGGGCGGACGCGATAGAGGGGCTGAGGGAGGGGCTCATGCACCTAAGGGAGGGCAGAAGGGATGAGGCGATGAAGAGCGTGGCGTGCAAGGGAGCCATAAAGGCGGGAGATGCGCTCGGGGAGGAGGAGATGAGAAAACTGCTGAGGGAACTGGCGGAGTGCGAAAACCCCTTCACCTGCCCCCACGGCAGGCCGACTATAGTGCGCATAGATAAAAGGGAGATAGAGAGAATGTTCAGGCGAGGCGTTTAATGGGGTGTGAGGTGCAGGAGAATCGCCTTCTGCGCGTGCAGGCGGTTCTCCGCCTCGTCGAAGACCACGCTGTTCTTGGAGTCTATCACTTCATCCGTCACCTCGTAGCCCCTGTGGGCCGGGAGGCAGTGCATAAAGATGTAGTCGGGCTTGGCGTGCTTCACGAGGTCCTCGTTCACCTGATAGGGGGCAAAGTCCCTCTCCCTGCGCTCTTTCTCCGCTTCATCGCCCATGGACACCCAGACGTCTGTATATACCACATCCGCGTCCCTCACGGCCTCCACGGGGTCGTGGGTTATCACTATCTCCGCACCGGTCTCTTCCGCGATGTCCTTCGCCCTCTTGACCACCTCCACGGGGGGCTCGTATCCCTCGGGGCATGCGAGGTACATGTCCATGCCCACTATGGCGCTACCCAGCAGAAGCGAGTTGGCGACGTTGTTGCCGTCTCCCACGTACGCCAGTTTGCGGCCCCTGAACCTCCCCTTCTTCTCCATGATGGTCATGAGGTCCGCCACTATCTGGCACGGATGCTCTCTGTCGTCCAGCGCGTTTATCACGGGGACGGTGGCGTGCTCCGCCAGCTTTCTGACCATTTTGTTGTCGTATGCCCTGTAGACGATGGCGTCCACGTAGCGGGAGAGAACGCGCGCGGTGTCCTCTATCGTCTCGCCCCTCCCCAGCTGCATGTCGCGGGGGCTGAGGTAGAGGGCGTGGCCGCCCAGCTGCGTCATGGCGACCTCAAAGGAGACGCGGGTCCGCGTGGACGGCTTCTCAAAGATCATCGCCAGGCTTTTGTTCTTTAACGGCTCGAAAACCTCCCCCAGCCGGGATTTCTTCTTGAGAAATATCGCCATGTCTATGATATCCAGCAGGTCCGCCCTGACGTCCGTTATAGATATCAGGTCCCTCTTCATGCGCATCACCACCGCCACATGATGGGTGGCGGAGATATAGTTTTTGGAACCTTTTTAAACCCGGAAGCCCTATCCACCCCATGCGGTATTCGGAGAGCGAGGAGTTCCGGAAAATCGTGGGCGAGAGGATCAGACGGCGCCTGTTCTACTTCATAATGAGCACCATCGTGTCCATCCTCTGCGCGCTCTACTTCGTCTCCACGGGGGGATGGGGGACAGCGCGCTTCCTCGCGGGCGTGGCGTTTCTCCTGATCGCGCTTCTGCTCGCGTCGGGGGCCGTGCATATGATCCGGCTCGCCCACACGTGGAGGCCCGTGGAGATGGATACAAAGCGCATACTCTGGGGGAGGAGGGAGGTGCGCTGGGCCGACGTGGAGGAGGTCGTGGTTGAGTACCTGGACGTGGGAGGCGGTATCACGGTGAACCTGAAAATCAGGCACCCGGAGGGGACTGTTACGCTCTCCCGCGACTACAGGGAGGACCTGGACCGCGCGTGGCGCGTGGTGAAGGTCGCGGCAGGCGAGCACGGGATACCCGTGAGGAGGAAGCGAATAAGGTGATTCTGCACCCGTTCTCCGGACATCTGCGCGGTGGGTTTATATGCGAGGAATCTCATAGCATTCCCTCATGAAGTGGGGGACTGTGCGGGTGAATAGAGTCACGGTCATCGCGTCCCTTCTGCTCCTCGCGGGGCTGTCGCTGTTCAGCGTTCACCACGCGGATATGCGCCCGTCGGGCGACCACCTGGTGATTAACGAAGTCGCACTCTACACCCTTGACCCCAGGGCGAGGTGGTTTGAACTCTACAACCCGACGGATGAGCCCATTTGCTTAGACAACCTGGCATATCGTTTTGCTTATATACCTGTATATAAAATATGGTCCTTCCCGGTGAACCTGACAGTACCCCCGCACGGGTACGTGGTGTTCACGCCGTCAATCAAAAATTTCACCGCATACTGGGGCGTGCATATTGAAAACGTATATCAGGCAGAGGTGCCGTATGCCCCCAATACATTTATTTATATATTTATTCCTATAGGAAACGGGACCATCGTCGACAACATGGGGAAGCCGCCCCGGTACATACTAAACCACTCGTGGGCGCGGTACCGCGGCGGGTACGACACGGACAACTTCACAGACGACTTCTACGACGAACCCTATCCCACGCCCGGGCGGGAGAACTACATGGTGAAGGCGATGTGGACCGACGCCGTGGAACGCTGGCTCTTCGTCTCCACGCTCCTGTGCCTCGGAGTCGCCGCGCTCTCGTACCTCTCCCTGCTGCCGAGAAATTAGACGCATCGCCCAGCATGGGCAGAATGTGTCCGAATTATTGCAATGCGATGACGGAAGGGCGGGAGCGTTGATGGAAGGATACCCGCAGGTAAAGGTATTTAGCCGATGAATCATTTGGGTACGCGTGAGCGATAGATACGACGCGAAATCAATACAGGTGCTGGAGGGAAGGGACGCTGTGCGGAAGCGCCCCGGCATGTACATAGGGAGCACGGGGGAGAGGGGACTGCATCACCTCATACAGGAGGTCGTGGACAACAGCATAGACGAGGCACTTGCCGGCTTCTGCACCACCATCTACGTCACCATACACCCCGATGGCAGCGTCACCGTGGAGGACGACGGTCGCGGCATACCCGTGGAGACGCATCCGCACTTCGGCGTGTCCGCGCTGGAACTCGTCCTCACGAAACTCCACTCCGGGGCGAAGTTTGACCGGTCCTTCTACAAGGTCTCCGGCGGGCTGCACGGCGTGGGCCTTCACGTGGTGAACTCGCTCTCTGAATGGCTGAAGGTCTACGTGAAGCGAGGCGGAAAGGTCTACTATCAGGAGTTTGAGAGGGGTCTGAAGAGGTGCGACGTGAAGGTCATAGGGGAGGTGCTGGAGGACGGCACCGTGAGGTGGTACGAGGATGAGCTCAGAATAGATTTTCACATCACATCCCCCACCGGGACGCGCGTCACGTTCAAGCCCGACCCGGAGATATTTGAGACAACGGAGATCAGAAAGGAAGTTGTGAGCCGGCGCCTGGAGGAATTGGCCTTCCTCAACAGGGGCGTGAGGATAATATTCCACGACGAGAGGGATGGAACCCGGGAGGAGTACCACCACGAGGGGGGGCTGAAGGAGTTCGTGGAGCACCTGAACCGCAACAGGCAGGCCCTGCACCCTGTCGTGTGGATAGAGGGCGCCCACAACAGCATAAGGGTTGAGGTCGCTCTGCAGTACACCACGGCCACATCCTCCAACCTCGTCACGTTTGTGAACAGCATACCAACCGTGGACGGCGGGACGCACCTCACGGGGTTCAAGACCGCCGTCTCGCGCGTTCTCAACGCCTACGGCAGGGAAAGAGGGGTCCTCAAGGAGGGCGAATCGCTGACCGTGGAGGACGTGGTGGAGGGGCTCACCGCTGTTCTGCAGGTGCTCCACCCGGAGCCGCAGTTCGAGGGGCAGACGAAGGCGAAGCTGGGCAACACAGATGCGAGGAGCGCAGTGTACGACGTGGTCAGCGAAGGTCTGAGAAGGTGGATGGAGGAGCATCCCCTAGAGGCCGACAGGATTGTGAGGCGCGCCATCCAAGCGGCGCAGGCGCGCGAGGCGGCGAGGCGCGCGAAGGAGGCGGCGAGGCGAAAAAGCGCGCTGGAGAGCATGGACCTGCCGGGGAAGCTGGCGGACTGCACCGAGGAGGACCCCTCAAAGGCGGAACTGTTCATAGTGGAGGGGGACTCCGCCGGCGGCAACGCGAAGCAGGCGAGGGACAGGCACTACCAGGCGATACTGCCCCTCCGCGGAAAGATTCTGAACGTGGAGAAGGCGGACCCCACCAAGGCCTTCAACAACCAGGAGATACGCGCCCTGATATCCGCCGTGGGGACGGGGGTGGAGGAGAAGTTCGACTACTCCAAACTGCGGTACGGCAGGATAATAATAATGACCGACGCGGACGTGGACGGCTCGCACATAAGGACGCTGCTGCTCACGCTCTTCTACCGCTTCATGCGGCCCCTCATAGAGAGGGGGCACATCTACATAGCGGAGCCGCCGCTTTACAGGGTCCAGAAGGGGAAGGAGGTGCACTACGTCTACAGCGACGCGGAGAAGGATGAGTTGGTGAGGAAACTCGGGAAGAACGTCATAGTGCAGAGGTTCAAGGGTCTGGGCGAGATGAACCCCGAGCAGCTGTGGGAGACGACCATGAACCCCGAGACGCGGAAGCTGAAAAGGGTCACGCTGAAGGATGCGGAGGAGGCGGAGCGCGTGTTCTCCATACTAATGGGGAAGGATGTCGAGCCGCGCAGGAGGTTCATAATAGAGCACGCGCGCGAGGTTATGAGTATAGATATATAAAAAAGAGGTGTCAGAGAAGGCCCTTCCTCTTCAGGAATTCGCCGAGGACGTCCTCCAGCGTGGGCCTCCCTATCTCGTCCAGCTCGTACTTCACCCGTATGACCGGCTTGTTCACGTTTATGACGCGGGTCAGGTCTATGGGCGTTGCGCTTATGACGAGTTCGCAGGGCGTGTTGTTTATGGTCTTCTCCAGGTCGCTTATCTGCTTCTTACCGTAGCCCATGGCCGGGAGGTAGTTGTGGATGTGCGGGTACTTCTTGAAGGTGTCCACTATCGTTCCCACGGCGTAGGGGCGCGCGTCCATGAGCTCGGAGGCGCCGTACTTCATGGCCGCTATCACGCCCGCCCCGTAGGTCATCTCGCCGTGTGTGAGCGTCGGGCCGTCCTCTATGACCAGGACCTTCTTGCCCTTTATGACCTCCGGGTTGTCCACGAAGATGGGCGAGGCGGCATCTATCACCACGGCGTTGGGGTTCACCTCCATCACGTTCCTCCGCACCTCGTCTATCTTGGCCTTGTCCGCCGTATCTATCTTATTTATCACCACCACGTGGGCCATGCGGAGGTTCGTTTCCCCCGGATGGTACCGTATCTCATGGCCCGGCCTGTGCGGGTCAACCACCACGATGTGAAGGTCGGGCTTGAAGAAGGGGATATCGTTGTTCCCGCCGTCCCAGAGGATGATGTCCGCCTCCTTCTCCGCCTCTCGCAGTATCGCCTCGTAGTCCACGCCCGCGTAGACCACCATGCCGCGGTCTATGTGCGGCTCGTACTCCTCCCTCTCCTCTATTGTGCACTCGTGCCTGTCCATGTCCTCGTAACTGGCGAAGCGCTGGACCCTCTGCCTCACCAGGTCCCCGTAGGGCATGGGATGCCTGACCACAACGACCTTCAGCCCCTTCTTCCTGAGGATATCCGCCACGCGCCTCGTGGTCTGGCTCTTGCCGCAGCCGGTGCGGACCGCGGTGACCGCTATAACCGGCTTCTCGCTCTTCAGCATGGTGCTCTCGGCGCCCAAAAACCAGAAATCAGCGCCGGCGGCGTTGGCTATGGACGCGCGGTGCATCACGTACTCGTGGCTGACATCGCTGTACGCGAAGACGACCACGTCAACCCCGAGTTCCTTTATCAGATTGGGCAGCTCCTCCTCCGGATATATGGGAATGCCCTCGGGGTAAAGCTTGCCGGCGAGTTCCGGCGGGTACCTTCTCCCCTCTATGTTCGGGATCTGCGTGGCGGTGAAGGCCACCACCTCGTACTCCTCGTTATCGCGGAAATAGACATTGAAGTTGTGGAAATCCCTTCCTGCCGCACCCATTATTATGACCTTTTTCCTCCTTTCCGCCATAAACATCACCTATGCACCCCATGAGGGGCATACATAAATAGGTTGTGATTTGAGCCCGTGTTTAACGTTTTTTCCAGCCCTGCCAGTGAGCCAAAGCGGTCGTATAGGAGGCGTGTCCCGCGACCTCCGCCCCGCGAACCGGGGCGCGCCGAGGGAAGATGCTATGAATAAAATTATATATTCCCAACCACATAGAGTGTTCGTAGGGGGTGGCCTCTGTGGGATGCATAGACCCCGAGGGCAAGCACGTATACGGGGGCACCTTCGTCGCCCTGATGAGGTACATACGGGAGAGAAAGGGGAAGGGCGGGATGGACGCGCTTTTCAGAAAAATGGCCCGGAACGGCTACAGGGGACCTGCAAGCATAGAGGGGTTCAAACTCAAGGGGAAGTATCCCCTCAGGGATTACCTGATTTTCATGGAAACCGTGGAGGAGATGTACGGACCGGAGGCCGTGAACGAGATGTCCCGGGCCGCACCTAAAAAGAAGGGGATCGTGGGATGGTTCGTGAGGTGGGCGGGCACGCCCGGCATGCTTTTCAGAAAAGCCGGAGAGTACTGGCCGCAGTTCTACGACTTCGGCAGGATTGAGGGCGAACTTGTGGAGGATGGGAAGGCCGTGATCAGAGGCTACAGCGTGTGCGCATCTCCGATTCTCTGCAGGGCCCACGCCCACTACTTCGTGGGAGCCGTGGAGAGCATCGGATTGAAAAATGTCAAATGTGAGCACACCAGATGCGAGTGCAGGGGCGACGATTTCGGCGAGTGGGTGGTTGTGTGGGGGTAGATGAGAGTTCATTCTGATATTTTCGACCGAACGATAGAAAAACGTATCTCTACGAACAAACAATCAGTAAATTTAATTCATTTTAGTAAGATTTATATTTGAGCGTTCAGTTTTGATTTTTATAGAGGAGGTGGAAGGATGCCCTCTGGCGGCCTGCTCGGCATTCAGTACTGGTTCTACTACGTGTTCCACGACGACCCCGGACAGAGCCCGCACCCGCACGACTGGTGGTACTTCTGGGTCGTCTACGACGTGGGCGAGTACAAGCCGTCCAAAGCGATATTTGACTTCCACCACAATCTCAGGGCGTTTGACTTCAACGACCCGAGGGTTCACCGCGACTGGCTCCACGTCAGGACCTACCACGACGCCGGGGGACACAGGGTGATGTATGCGCCGGGAGAGGAAATTGATACGCGTACCGCGCTCAAAGTGGGCAGATACATCGAGGGGGAGGAATGGTACTGGCAACTTATTAACATTCTCAGTCCACTCATTGGATATTTTGTGCTTCCTCCCATATCAATTGCAGATGCGCTATGGAACGATAACACACCATCCACCGACGAGATAATTGGTCTGATGGTGAAGCTGATGTGGTTCAGGGGCACGACAGGTGGAGAAGGACATGCGGAGTGGCGCGCGCCGGGATGGGGTCTAGATTATTCTTTCTATCCACCGCTCGTTCTTTTGGCTAAATCCGCGTGGTGGGACCCAAGCGACGACGTGTGGAAGGTGGAAGAGTTCCCCCACTGGGTGTGGATTTATGAGGTGGAGGTGGGGACCTCTCAGTTACATCCAGGATATGACAGGGTTTATTTCACAGGGGACAATATATACAATGGGCCTGATGGTGATTTATGGCCAATATACTATTCTATTAATGGAAAGAGACCTTCAACGTACCTCCCATGGAGGACAGGTGTTGATTTCGCGCCTAACCACTATGGAGAAATAGCCATATCCTCCACGGAAATGGTGTGGAAGTGGAAATGCTATCAGTTCAGTAAAAAGTGGGAGAACAGATGGATATATTACTACGACTGGACCCCTGTGTCGCCGACTATATACACACGATACTATGATGGAAGTGGAGTGTGATGATTATGAGGAGAGGCAAAAAGGAAGATGTCATTATATTTCTATTATTGGCAGTAATATTATTTTTGATCTTTTTAGGCCTATTTATTGCAACTATGATGAACAATTCAGATAATATTTCAAAAAATAAATCAGATATAATATTTATTTCAGTAGAGACTCTATTGAATTACACCGAAGTGAAAAACATAGATTACAATTACTCAAGTGAATTGCTTGCAAAATGGAATATAACATTTTTACATAGGGAGCAGATAGAAGATCCTGATAATGATCTAAAATATTCTGCTGAACCATATAATGATCCTCATCTGATAGCACTAATCTATGTTAATGAAACGACTAAGAGGGCAAATATGATAATAATGGATACTTCACTTGTACCTTATGAAGAACTTGAAAATGAAAAAAAATACATAGAGAGTTTTGGAAATAAGATAGCTATTGCTTGTAATTTGACAGTTGATTGGTACAAGGCATCTTGGAGCATCTCCTATCAAGATTCTTTTATTTTTATTCGAAATAAGTTTTTAACACCAAACCATTATGGAGAGCCCACTATATCATCCACCGAATTAGTATGGTACTGGTGGGCATATGACTATGTGTGGGATGGGGAGCCGTACCCCACAGCAAAGACGAGGTATTACGACGGTTCGCCCATCATATAAGAAAGGTGAGAGAAATGAAAAAAATCTTTGAAAATCTGACCAGAGGCGAGAAAATAGTCGCTGCAACAAGTTTGTTACTCCTTTTTATGTTTGTGTTTTCGATAATATATGTGGTCCTTACCATGAGAATGGCCGTGCCGTATATTTCAGAAATAGATCTCTATGTCCCCACACAGATGACAAACACTACGGATTTCAATTTGAGCTACATAATACCGAAACTTGAGGAGCAGGGATATAATGCTTCTTTGAATGATTTAGCACCGGGAATCAGAGTTCATAAAGTTGTTTACGATAAAGATGATGTTGGAAAATATAGAGAAGTGTATATATTTATTTCAACAAATTTGTCAAAATTATACATTTCATATAGAACATATACAGCGCTTGAAAAATCTATAATTGATGAGAAAAAGAAGGAAATAGTAAACGAAGTAGAGTATGTGGCAGACATTTGCAACCTGACAGTAATATGGAATGAAGCAGAATGGTCCTATGAATATAAGTATAGGGATCCATTTTTTATTGCATTGAACCTACCGATGACACATTGGCGTAGTGAAGGATGGGGTGAAGCACGCTGGAACCCAAGCGGCGACGTGTGGAAGGTGGAGGAGTTCCCGCACTGGGTGTGGATTTATGAGGTGGATGATAACGGGGACAATATTCCGGACACTACTGACTCTCTAGGTCAACCCTATTCTGTGGTGAAATTCACGTATACGCATCCCGAAAACAGCAATCTCTTTGATGTAGGGAATCCTGAGTGGTGGCCTGCATCGTATTATCTCAACAATAAAAGATTAAACGTCTATCTCCCGTGGTTTACTAACTATACACAAAGGAATGGTAAATACATATCAACAACAGAGCTTATATGGTATTGGCATGCCTTTGATTATGATCCCGCAGGAGAGCCCTATCCCACAGCAGTTACGAGGTACTACGATGCCTCTCCATAGGAGGTGGTGAGCAAATGAAAAGAATTTTAATAACAATTGTCATAATTATACTATCTGTATTAATGCTCTCAGCCGTATATTTGATATCAACCATTTCATTTACATCGTATAAGAGTGATAGGGCCGAGGGAGTTCAATCTCTAGTGGTGTATTTTAAAAAAGATTATAATAATTTCAACTACACACAGGCGCTTGAAAACCTGACCATGGAAGGCTATACAGCAATCGTATATGAAGGAGATAACAAGTCGTGGGATTGGTGCATACAGGTTGAATGGCCGATACCCAATGAGGAGTACGCTCAGAAATATGATGTATCTGCATTCAAGGTGACATTCTACGGATATGAGCCAATAAACAATACCACCAAGTCTCACGTTGTTGTTGGTGTAGGTGGCTGTTTGGCATTTGAACCCGCGAAGAAAGAAAAGGACAAAGAACTGGCCAGACAGGCCGCTGAGGAGTTGGCAAAAATTGTCGGGGTATCGCTGGATTGGGAAAGACATGTGTATACCATTGCCTGGATGACTATGACATCGGAGGGTACATATGAAGAATTATAATTTCAGTAAAAAGTGGGAGAACAGACGGATATACTACTACGACTGGACGCCAATATCTCCAACCATATACACACGATACTACGACGGTAGTGAGGTGTGAGGACTATGAAAAGGAAGTGCTTAGAGGCCTTCAGATATCTGCGACAAAAGAAGAGTGCATTGAAAATAGTCGGAATAATATCTATAATAATCATCTATTTATTATTTATTACATACATATCCATACCCATATACTTTACCCATACCGGACAACATGGAGAACGATATATAAACGCTGTTATTGTCACGATTCCATTAAATTATACAGAGGTGATAAATATAGATGTTGTGAATGTGACCCATGTGCTCAAAAATTATAATTATTCAGTAGAAAATATGACAGATGAAAAGCAGAATTATTATAATGATGCATATAATTGTGAACTGCAGGTTTATATTGTATTGCATCCAACCTATGATGAATTTTTCAGTATACAGATTGTCGCGGCCAGAAATGATACCGCTGAGTGGGCTTATCTAATGGCATGGGAAGGGGGAACTTTCTCAGAGTCGGCTCTGGAAAGGACTAAAAAATGGATGCAGGAACAGATAATTTTTGTGGCTGAAGTATCAAATATAACCATTGACTGGAATGCGGCTGCATGGGATACATTATTTCAAAATACGTTTGATGGGTTTTACCTCCTACCTGACGGGCATGGTGAGCGTCTCATCCCAATTCGCCCTGTGAATTGCACCTAAATGTCGTATAAGCCGAGATGTGAGCATCGTACACGCATGAGGGAGTTTTGCCCCCTATCCCCCCATAGAAAATTTTATCCGAATGAGCCCTCTGTGGGTGGGCGGTGATGCCCCATGGCGGTGCAGGAGATCGGCGAGTGGGAGAGGATCTCCGCGCACTCTCACATCACCGGCCTCGGCCTGGACGAGAACGGCAGGGCGAGGAAGATAGCCGCCGGAATGGTTGGCCAGGAGGAGGCGAGGGAGGCCGCGGGCCTGGTGGTCCGCATGATAAAGAGCGGCAAGTTCGCAGGCAACGCCATACTCCTGGCTGGCCCGCCGGGGAGCGGCAAGACCGCGCTGGCCATGGCGATAGCCAAGGAGCTGGGCGCCGACGTGCCCTTTGTGCCGATAGCCGGGAGCGAGATATACTCCGCAGAGGTGAAGAAGACGGAGTTCCTCACGCAGGCGATGCGGAAGGCGATAGGGGTGAAGATAAGGGAGATGCGCCGCGTCTACGAGGGAAAGGTTGAGGAGATAGAGATTCAGTGGACGCAGCACCCCTACAACCCATTCCAGAAGATCCCCAGCTCATGCGTGCTCAAGTTAGCCACGAAGGATGAAAAGAAGAAGCTGCGCATGGACGCCGACTTCGCCATGAGGGTAGTGCAGCAGGGGATCGAGACGGGCGACGTGATACAGATAGATGTGGACGGGTACCGCATCGCGAAGCTCGGCGTGGCGGAGGGTTCGGAGAGGGAGTACGACGTATCAACTTCCAGAACGGTTCCCATCCCGGAAGGGCCCGTTATGAAGGAGAAGGAGTTCGTGTACACCCTGACCCTCCACGACATAGATGTGATGAACTCGCGGCACGGCGGAGATCTCTTCTCCCTATTCTTCGGTGGGGAGAGGAAGGAGATAGACGAGGAAGTTCGCAGAAAGGTGGACGAGAAGGTCAGGAGGATGGTCTCGGAAGGCATCGCGGAGCTGATTCCCGGGGTGCTGTTCATAGACGAATCCTCCATGCTGGACATAGAGACGTACGCGTTCCTCAACAGGGCCATGGAGCAGGACCTATCGCCCATCATCATATTTGCGACGAACAGAGGCATAACCAGAGTGCGCGGCACGGATCTGAAGTCACCCCACGGCATGCCCCTCGACCTGCTGGACCGTCTGCTAGTCATCACCACGCGGAAGTACAGCGGGGATGAGATCAGGGAGATCATAAGGATCAGGGCGGCCAAAGAGAGAATGGAGGTGGACGAAGAGGCGCTGGAGTTGCTTGTGAAGATAGGCGAGGAGAGATCCCTCCGGTACGCGCTCCAGCTCCTAGCCCCGGCGTGGGAAATGGCCAAGGCGGACAAATACGTGGTGAAGAGGGAGCATGTGGAAAGGGCATACAATCTCTTCTCCGACGTGAAGCGCTCCGTGGAGTACCTCCAGAGAATGGAGAAGGAGATGCTCTACGACTGAGTTTCCCACGCTCTCCGCTATTTTTATAAAACCCCTTCCCGATAGCCGTGCGTGTTTCCGGAGCATCCCAACATCAGGCCAGGGGCGATAGAGCCGAGGGAGTACCAGATAAGGATCGCGGAGAGCGCGCTGAGGGGCAACACGCTCGTTGTGCTCCCCACGGGCCTCGGGAAGACCATCATAGCGGCCATGGTGGCGGCGGAGCGACTCAACCACGGCAGGGTTCTCTTCCTCGCCCCCACGAAGCCGCTCGTGATGCAGCACCTGGAGACGTTCAGAGGAGTGCTGAACATACCTGAGGAGGAGATCGTCGCGTTCACCGGCGAGGTGAAGAGGGAGAAGAGGGCAAGGATGTGGAGGGAGGCGAGGGTCATCATATCCACCCCGCAGGTCGTTGAGAACGATGTGATCGCCGGAATCGCACCTCTGGAGGACTTCTCGCTCCTCATCGTGGATGAGGCGCACAGGGCCGTGGGTAACTACGCGTACGTGCTCGTGGCAGAGGAGTACAGAAAGAGGGCGAAAAATCCCCTCGTGCTCGCCATAACCGCCTCGCCGGGAAGCGTGAGGGAGAAGCTGGATGAGATCATAGCGAACCTCGGGATAGAGAGGGCGGAGATAAGGACGGAGAAGGATAGGGACGTGAGGAAATACGTGCACCCCATACGCGTGAAGATAGTCCACGTGGAGATGCCGGAGGAGGTGCGGGAGCTCCACTCCGCCCTCATGAAGGCGTATGAGGCGGTCATAGCGAAACTCCGCGAGTTCGGACTGCTTCACAAGAAGAGGCCCACGAGGAGCGACCTTCTGGCGGCTCAGCGCGAGGTCTCCGGGAAGATAGCGGAGACGAGAGAGGGTTCATGGTACACGGCCATGGCGTGGATAACGGCCGCCATAAAGGTGGACTACGCTTTGGAGTACTTAGAGACGCAGGGCGTGGAGGCGTGCCTGAAACACCTGGAATCCATAGTGGAGGACGCCTCCAAGAGGGGGGGAAGCAGGGCCGCGCGCATGCTCGTGGAGATACCTGAATTCCTCGCAGCCCTCTCGGCGGCGCGGCGCGTGAGGGGCAGGATGGAGGAGATAGAGAACCCCAAACTGGAGGTCGTGAAGGAACTCGTGAGGAAGACGCTCGCCAGAAAGCCGGACGCGCGCATAATCGTCTTCACACAGTACCGCAAGACAGCCGCGCTCGTGGCGAAGGCGCTTGAGTCCGTGGAGGGCGCACGTCCGGTGCGCTTCGTTGGCCAGGCCAGCAGGGGGGAGGACAGGGGACTGAGGCAGAGGGAGCAGGTGGAGATCGTGGAGAAGTTCAGAAACGGCGAGTACAACGTCCTCGTGGCCACGAGCGTGGCGGAGGAGGGGCTGGACATACCCTCCACGGACGCCGTGATATTCTACGAGCCCGTGCCCTCCGAGATAAGGAGCATACAGAGGCGCGGCCGGACCGGGCGGAGGCGGGCGGGGACCGTCTACATAATAGCCACGAGGGGCACGAGGGACCAGGCGTACTACTGGAGCAGCAGGAGCAAGGAGAAGAGGATGCTGCGCGAGATGGAGGTCCTCAGGGAGCAGCTGTCCGACCGGCTGAAGTTTGAGGAATATGCGGACGCCGTGAAGGAGGAGAAGAAGGATGAGGCGGATGAGAAGAAGGGGGCGGACGTCAGGAAAAAGGAGGGGCAGCGCACCCTGTTTGACTTCGCCGGGGAGGATTCTCCCGAGGTGGTCGTGGACTCAAGGGAGATGGGGGGCGGCGTGGTGAGGCATCTCATGAGGAAGGGCGTGCGGGTCACACCGCAGTCGCTCCCCGTCGGGGACTACGTTATATCCGATAGGGTCGTGGTGGAGAGGAAGACCTCGGCCGACTTCGCATCATCCCTCTTTGACGGTCGCCTCTTTGAGCAGGCGGGAAGGTTGAAGGAGGCCTACGAGAGGCCCATCGTGATCGTTGAGGGGGGGATACCCGGGAACATCCCGCACGGGTCGGCCTACGGTGCCATCGCCTCCCTCGCGGTGGATTACGGCATCCCCGTGCTCTTCACGCGCGGCGAGGAGGAGACCGCGGAGGTCATACTCGCCCTCCTCAGGAGGGAGAGGGCCAAGAGGAGGGACGTGGCCGTGAGGGGGCAGAAAAGGGCTCTGAGCGACGACGAGAAGAAGAGGGCAGTCGTGGAGTCGCTTCCCGGCGTTTCCGCCACCCTCGCGAAGCGCCTCCTGGAGGAGTTCGGCACCGTGAGGGGCGTGATAGACGCCAGCCCGGGGGAACTGATGCAGGTGCGCGGGGTGGGGAGGAAGACCGCCGAGGGCATATTCCGCCTGGTGAACGAGAGGTATGGGGAGGGATGAGCCTCAGCGAGCGTTCTCCCTTTCCATCTCCACGGTCTCTCTCTCAACGGGGTTGGAACGCCTCCGGTGCAGGAAGAGGGCACTGAGGGCGACCGCTATCACCATGACCGCAGCCGCCACGGGTATCCATGGGAATGGCGCCATGACCCTCACCTTCACCCACGCCACTGCCACGTTGCCCGCCGTGTCAACCGCTCTGACGTACAGCGTGTGCTCGCCAGGTTGCAGGTGTAAGCCATAGGAGGTGTTCACCCCGACGTCAACCCACGAACCGTTGTCCACCCGGACCTCATAGTGGTGTATACCCACGCTATCCGTGGCGTTCCATACGAGCGTGAACCTCTCACCAACCTGTGTGCTGTTCTCTGGCTCTACTATCCACAAGGTAGGAGGTGTAGAATCCACGATCACCGAGATATAACTCACCGAAGTGTGGGTAAAGAAGTCCGATGCCCTCACACGTATGGTGTGCATGCCATCGGGAAGCGGGCCTATCTGAACGCTCCCCGACTGGATGGGCATCCACGACCCGCCATCCACAGAGTACTCCATCGTTGCTACACCGACTCCGGAATCGCTGCAATTCACCCTGAGCTGGAAGGTTTGAGGTACGAGGGAGCCGTTGAGCGGTGCAAGGATATCCAGCGCTGGCGGGCTCTTATCCAGGTAGACTGCACGGGCTTTAACGCCGCTCTCAAGACCGTAATAATCCACGCAGTAGTACTCCACCGTGTGGAACCCCTCATCGTAGTCGGCTATATAGAAATAGGTGGAGTATTCCGTGTAATCTCCGGCGTCAACGCGCCAGTAGGCACGTGCCGACGGCGCCACATAGGAGTATGATAAGTAAAACTTTGTATCCTCACACACATAGACCGTGCCATCCCCTGCGATGTAGGGCTCAAAGCTGAGCGCGATGTCCGGACGTGAGGCTATGTACCTCATATAGTGTCCGGTGTCGTTGTAGAACCAGTAGAGTATGAACGTCCCGTACTCCGAGAGCTTCATATCCTCCACGCCTGGGCTGGGGAATTCTCTCCACATCTCCTCGCCGGTGCTTATCTTCCAGAAATGGAGAATGTAGTCCTCGCATGTGACCATGTAGTCCCCCGCGGCCGAAATGAGATCCTCCCTGTCTCCCCACGAACCAATCTTTGACCACACTATCGTGTAGGGGTCCCGTTTGAAGTCAATTATATTTATGCGGGGTGAGGATATCGCTATGTACCTGTGCGTGAGCACGGCATAGTAAATCGTCTCCGTGGCGTTCTCACCGACGAGTTCGTCCGTGGTGATTGTGTATTTCTCTGTCCCGTTTTCAATCAGGTGCATGGTCGTGTCGTTGCCCCACAGGATGTGATACCCGTATGGGTCCATGTCAACGTAACCGTAGACGGCGGATGTGTTCCAGAGTTCGTTGCCGTAAAGGTCAACGAGGTAAATCATGGAATCAACGTACCAGCCGTAAACGAGCACTTTATCGTTATTCCATGATATTTTCACGCCGTCAACCATTATGTCCTCGTCTATCGTGAAGTTAGCATAGGGGAGCCACTCAGACCCCTGGTCATCCGTTCTGAGAAAATCCACTCCTCTGGCATCGCCAGAGGACCACGCCACCGCCACGTACTTCCCATCCCTGCTGACATCCATCGCGGTTACGATGGCCCCGTAGGCAGGCGGGCTGTAACCCCTGAGCAGATTTCCGTTGACATCGTACATCCGGAGGGCTATGTCTCCCCCCAGAACGTACGTCCTCCCACGGTCATCCACGCGGACGTCGTACCCACCGGAGCACTCAACGCTCCAGAGCAAACCGCCCCTGTCGTAGAGGTGTAGATGTGTCCCGTTGTGCATAGCGACGTACGTCCCGTTTGGAGACACGGCGATCGCATGGCTGTTCCCGGCTATTTGATACTCCCAGAGAAGGGCGGGGACCGGCGACGTGTCCGGCGTGGAGACCTCGCCCCTCACACCGGTGCCCGCCGCCATGGCAAGCAGCGCCATTACCGCCACAGCGACTGCAAACCCCCTCATACGCACACCCCAGCATAACCATGGCGACGGGCTTTAATAAGCGTTTTGCTGTCATCCCGCGCGCGCCCCCGGAAGGGTCTGAACGGAAAAAATAAATAATTGGGATGCGTTAGTTTTATCCATGTGGTTTCCAATAGCGTTTTATCCCGCGTGCGTGGCGACCGTTATCTTCGGCCTGCTGCTTACCCTGCTCCTGAAAACGGGTCTGAAAAGGCCGGGCAATTCGTCGGCCTTCATGCTGTTCCTCGCGTTCTTCCTTTGGAGTTTGGGGGAAATGGTTGAGAGAATGGCAGGTCCACCTCCCGCCGAGGAGTGGCTCGCCCTGGCAGGGGTGAAAATCCTCACCGCCGGCGTGTTCCTCGTTCTGCCCGCGGGCATACACTTCGGGTGGGACTTCCCCTTCCGGCTGGCGCCCACCAGAACGGAACTCCGGAGGTATGTGATAGGGGCCATGTATGCGCTCGCTGTTGTGGCCATCGCCCTGAACGCCGTGACGCCGCTTTTCATCTCTGGGGTGAGCCCCTACCACGCCATGGGGGAAGATATATGGGGGCTGGACCACACGGCTCTTTACATGCTCTATCAGGTGGGCAACATAGCGGCAACGCTCTTTCTGATGGCCTCTCTGATTTACAAGCACGTTAAAACCCGCATACCCATAGTGAGAAAACAGATAAGGCTGGTCCTCGCCGGCTTTATCCTGTCTTATGTGCTGGTGCTGAGCACGGGATTCGTGCCCATGGCACTCGGAATTGACATGTACCCCCTGACAACGCCGTCCTTCACGCTGATGGCGGGCATGATACTCTACACGATAGTGAAGTACCGCCTGTTCATCTTCACCCCCGGCTCGGAGGAGAAGGTTGAGGAGGCCGAAGCGCTCTCACCGGGTGTCTATGAGATGGAGCGGGAGGATGCGTACAGACGTCTGGCATCGCTGGCGCGCTCTGGGACGCCGGCCCTCATATTCACTCCAGAGGACGTGGACGAGGTGCGGGAGCGGTACGGGCTTAAGGAGACGCTTGTGTTCCAGATAACCGAGAAGGCGGGCAGAGACCGTCTCAACCCCGCGGTGGAGGAGCACAGGGAGATGATACCCTTCATCGTGATGTCCTTCGTCACGGAAACGGGGGGGAGAGGCGCTGTGCTGCTGGACTGCCTGGACCCGACCGAGGATATCGCCGGGGCGGGTGCCAGGGAATGGCTGGAGGAGCAGTTCAGGCACATAGAGGAGGAGCACAGAGGGGTCTACATACACGTGCGGACGACCACAAATTAAATATCCGCATCTCCCCTTTTCCACACCATGCTGAGCAGAGCGGAGAAGGTGCTCCTGCTTCGCCTCCGGGAAAGGGGCGGGAAGGACGTCCGCCTGTCCGACCTGGGCGATGACCCCGCAACGCGAAATGCCGCCTCGTGGCTGGAGGTCAAGGGATACCTGAAGGGCAGGGAGGAGGTCGTGCGGCTCTACTCACCCGGCCCTGAGGCGGTGAAGGCGCTTGAACGGGGGCTTCCGGAGGAGAGGGCTCTCCGAATACTCGCGCAGCGTGGAGGGGAGGTGCCGCTTCGCGAACTCACGGAGGAGATGGGGAAGGCGGAAGCGGGCGTCGCCGTGGGCCATCTCCGCGCTCTGGGGCTCTCTCTGGAGAGGGGAGTCATAAGAGGGACGGCCGAGGTTATTGAAGCGGCGGAAAAGGAAATCGCGAGGAGAAAGGAGTTTCTCAGAACCCTGGCGGAGGGGCGCGTTCCGGAGGGGGAACTGGATCCCGACCTCCTCAGGCACTTCGCCGGCAGGAAGGGATACCTCAGGCGGGAGGAGAGGACCGAGCGGTACCTCACGCTCACGGAGAGGGGATGGAACGAGGAGATAGAGGTCAGGGAGGAGATTTCGCAGCTCACCCCGGAACTCCTCGCCACGGGGAGGTGGAGGGATGTGGACCTCCGCCCCTACGACGTGAGGGCACCTGTGCCACGCCTCTTTCCCGGCAAACCGCACCCCCTGACCGGGATAATAGAGAGGATACGCCGCATAATGCTGGAGATGGGCTTCACCGAGATAACCGGGGAGTTCGTCCAGAGCGCCTTCTGGAACATGGACGCCCTCTTCATCCCGCAGGACCACCCGGCAAGGGAACTGCAGGACACGCTTTACCTCTCAAAGCCCTCTTCCTTTGAACTGCCGGAGTACGCGGAGACGGTGAGGGAAATTCACAGGAAGGGGTGGAAATACGAGTGGAGCGAGGAGGAGGCGAGGAAGGCGCTTCTGAGAACGCACACCACCGTGAACACCATCAGGTACCTCTACGAGCACCCCGAGCCGCCGGTGAAGGTGTTCTCCGTGGAGCGCGTCTTCCGCCGGGAGAGCATAGACGCCACGCACCTCCCCGAGTTCACGCAGATAGAGGGCATAGTGGCGGAGGAAGGGGCGAACTTCGACATGCTGGTGGGCATCCTCAAAACCTTCTACGCGAAGATGGGTTTTGAGAGGATAAGGGTTCGTCCATCGTACTTCCCCTACACGGAGCCCAGTTTGGAGGTGGAGGTGCATTACAACGGCCAGTGGCTGGAACTGGGAGGCGCGGGGATATTCAGGCCGGAGGTGACGGAGCCGCTCGGCGTGGACGTCCCCGTGCTGGCGTGGGGTCTGGGTCTGGAGCGACTGGCCATGATAACGCTCGGTCTGACGGATATAAGGGACCTTTACATAAGCGATGTGGAGTGGTTGAGAGACGCAGAAATACTCTAATGAAAATGAGGAAAGGGATGAGCGCTCCCCGCCGGGATGCGCTCACTGGGTGATCGCTCCCGTGGGGCACTGGTCTATGGCATCCTGGATGCACGGGGCGGAGAGGTCCGCGTCCGGCTTGACGATGGCCTTGCCATCGTCACCCATCTCGAAGACCTCAGGGCAGCTTGCGGCGCATATGCCACACCCTATGCAGGCATCGCTGTCTATCTGAACCATTTTTGACACCTCCGAGGGGTAAATCGCCCGATGGGGATATAACCTTTTCCTCCTATGAATGCTCAAGTTTTTAACCACCCATGCCCATGCATCCACCATGTCCACCGAGCAACACCTGAAAGAACTCGCCGTGCTGAACGGATGCCCGGGCCACGAGGACGAGGTGGCGGAATACGTGGAGGGGGTTCTGAGAGAGGTTTGCGACGACGTCGGAAGGGATGTTCTGGGCAACGTCTTCGGCGTGAAGGGCGAGGGGGATACGCGCATAATGGTAGCGGCGCACATGGACAGGATAGGGCTTATGGTGAAGGGGATAACGGATGAGGGGTACCTGCGCATCGCCCCTCTGGGGGGTGTACCCGCCGTCTCGCTCGTCTCGCAGAGAGTCGTGATCCATGTAAAGGGAAAAACTATTCACGGCGTGATAGGCGTTCCCCCGCCCCATTTATCAAAGAAGGAGAAAAAGCTCCCCGAGGTGAAGGCGCTCCTCGTGGATATAGGGGCGACTTCCAGGGATGAGGTCGTTGAAATGGGCGTGGAGGTTGGTACGCCCATCGGGTACGCCCCTCACTTCACACATCTGGGTGAAAACAGGGTGGCGGCGGTCGGGATGGACAACCGGGCGGGGGTGGCCGCCATGCTGGACATGGCAGAGAGATATGAGGGTAGGGCTACGGTTTACTTTGTAGCCACCGTTCAGGAGGAGGTGGGGTTGATAGGCGCACGGACGTCGGCGTTCCGCGTTGACCCGGACTGCGCGCTGGTGATAGACGCCACCCACGGAACCATGCCGGGGGTGGAGGAGCAGGACGTTCCCGTGAAACTGGGAGAGGGGGTTGCCATAGGCGTGGGGCCCTTCCTGAACCCCGCGCTGGCCCGGAAAAGCGTGGAACTCGCGAGGGAGCGCGAGATAAAGTACCAGATAGAGCCGAATCCGTCCCGCACGGGCACCGACACAGATGTCATACTCACGACGCGGACGGGCGTGGCCACGGCCCTCTACTCCGTCCCCGTGAGATACATGCACTCGCCCGTGGAGGTCGTGGACCTGCGCGATCTCAGGGCGACCGCGGATCTCGGGGTGGCGTTTCTGGATAGTTTCTGAACTCTCCCCTCATTTTTTCTATGAATCGTCCGACATTTGTCTGAAATTCTGTGACGGATCTTTATAAATGGATGGGATTACCGGGATCCGTCACAAAATGGGTTGCTGGGTGATAAAAACGACCTCCACCAGGATTGAAAGTTTCATATACAAACTGGTACATAAACGCATACGTATGTTCCGTTCACAGGGGGATGAAAGATGGATGTGACGATTAGAAGATGGAGTGGGGTCATCTTGATGGTCGTGTATGCGCTGTCCGGGGCTTTCTTCTCACTCGGGCTTTATTTCAATCTGCTTCACAAATCGGATTCATACCGCGTCTGGACTGCATATGGTGTGGGCCTTCTTTTCCTCGGGCTGGGAATAGGGATGGAGAACTACGGGAAAAACACACATCTTAGCATCTGGGGCTTCGCAATTTCCATAATCGCCGGGATAGGTCTGCTCGTGAGTCATTTCATTTGAAAATCTCACCCCACCACCCTCTTAACCTGCTTCCTGTACATCTCCACGAGTTCCCATGTCGTGGTGGCGTCCTCCGGGCTCTTGTCGTCCCTCCACTTCCCGGTGAAGCGGGGGAAGCGTATGGCCAGCCCGCTGCCCTTCTCCAGCACATCCCGCGCGCAGGTGTGCGTGGGGCTCAGCGTTATCTCGGCCCCCACCACCTCCATGACCACGACGGGCTCAAACCACACGTCCGCCTCTATGAGGGAATCAACCCGAGGGTGTCTGTGCTCCAGGACATAGGGCTCAAACCTGCGGGGGAGGGCCAGAAGCTGCTCGTCCGTGAAGCCCGTTCCGAGTTTGCACACCGTCTCGAAGACGTCGCGGTCTGGATTGTACGCCGCCATGAGGAGGGCCCCGTACGTGCCCTTCCGCTTCCCGCGCCCGTAGAACGCGCCCACAGCCACCAGGTCCACGGTGTCTCCCATCTCCAACTTGTAGTCCCGCTTGTACTTGATCCACAGGAACTCCCTGGCCCCCGCGCGGTATATTGAGTTCGGCCCGACGTTCTTGGCGACCACGCCCTCGCAGCCCTCCTCTATGGCCCTATGGAAGAAGCGGCGCGCCTCCTCCAGGTCATCCGTCACCACTCTGTGGGCGAGGCGCACCCTCTCGCTCACCTTCACGACCTTTTCAAGGATCTCCCTCCTCTCGGGGTATGGCCTCATCGTGAGGTCCTCGCCGTTGAGGTATATTATGTCAAAGAGGAAGAGGCAGACGGGTATCTCCTCGGCCATCTCCTCCACGCCGTACTTGCGCCCCCTGCGGTGCGAGACCACCTGAAACGGCAGCATAACGCCCGTCTCCACGTCCACGGGCACCGCCTCGCCGTCCACTATAACTTCGTCGTCCAGCGCTTCCCTCAGGGCCCTCACCACGTCGGGGAACTGGTCCGTTATGTTCTCCATCCGTCGCGAGTAGAGCCATATTTCATCGCGGGACACGTGCCCCTGGACCCTTATCCCATCGTACTTGTACTCCAGCGCCATCCTGCCCCCCATCTTTACGAGTATCCCCTCCAGCGAGGGCATGCGCTCCGCGAGCATGGGGCGCACGGGAACGCCCAGACACATGCGGATGCGCTTCACCCCCTCAACGCCCTCCTCCGCCATGACGCGTGCTATGTACCCGAGGTCCGGGTAGAGGTTGTAGGCCCGCTCCACGACCGCGCGGTCCTCCTTGCCCCTCCCGAAGGCGATGGCGAGGGCGTCCAGGATCGTCATGTCCGCGATGCCCAGCCGGAGTTTCCCGGTGACGCTTCTAACGATGTACCTCGCCTCCAGGGGGCTGGCGAGGTGAAGAAGTTCCTGCAGATACCCTATCTTCTTGGACTGGCTGCCCTCACCGCTGGCCCTGGCGATGGCGAGGAAGGAGGAGTACACCTTCTCCACCGTGAGCGGCTCGGTCTCGGCGGCCCCGAAGGCGAAAAGCGTGGTCTGGGATTTCTTCTTCAGAAGTTCCTCCGCCGCCGTGCCCAGGTCGCCGGCCCTCCTGTAAAGGGATTCCACGTCCCTCTCGCTCACGCCCGCGGCGAGGGCGATCGCCTTTATGGCCATCTTCTCCGCGATGCCGAGTTCAACGCCCTCAAAGTCCGGCCGCACCTTGCCCTGCGTGAGGTATATGACCCTCTCCATGTCCTCGGGGGTGGCCTTCTTGAAGAGGTGCACTAGGAGGTCTGTCATCTCGAGCCGCTTCGTGGTGCCCTCTATCTTCTCAAAGGTCTCGGCGATCTCGGAATACAGCATGAAGGAAAATAGTTCTGGGTTGTATATAAACGGTTTGGAGGGCAGCGACAAAACGGTTAAATATTTTCAGTTTTTTAAATTCCGTGTGGAGGTGCCGTGGTTTGGGATTCAGGGGGCATAAGAAGGTGAAAAACAGGCTTCTACGCCTCGCGTCAGTACTCATAATTCTGTTGGCGGGGCTCTCGGTGGGTTTATACACCGCGTTCGGAGGGGGCGAAGACGATGCCTATGAATTCGCGTTGATGGCCCTTCTGGTGTATTTAGTGGCATTCACCGGTGGCCTGATAAACGGGATATCCTATTATTCCTCTTACATAAAAACTGTGCTGGGGTTCAGAGGGGAGGGCACGCCACAGCCCGGGGAACTTGCAGAGAGGTGGGAAAAGCGCGTGGTGGGTGAGTGCGAACGGACCGCGAAGGCCATCATCGCCACGGCCTCCGTGGCCATTGGATGCGTGCTCGCCCTCTTCGCCATCGCAGCGCTGAGTGTCTTTGCCGATGTGCACGCCCCACTCCTCCTGAGGTCCATACTCGTAGCCGCCGCGATGATCCTCGGTACAATGAGCTTCGCATTTTACGGCGGTCTGTTGATCTTCTTGTACATCCGGAAGAGGATGGAGAGCAAACTGAGAATTTCAGAAAACCTTTAATCATGAGACGCCGTTTTAAACCTCACACGGGAGAGTGGCTGCCGTGGGAAAAGGCGGATGCGAGTGGAGGGCTCCGGGCAGGGGGGAACTGTACGCCGCCCTCGGGATGCTGACATTCCTCACGGGGGCGCTGGTCTACGCGATTACGAGGGGGGATATCACCGCGGCCATGATCATCCTCGTTCTTCAGTGTGTGGAGGGGGTGACCTGGACCGTGGAGCTTTCACCGCCCTCGCTCGTTATACCGAGGGTGAAGAACGGAATTCTCACCGTTCCCGCCGGGCCGTGGTACAGACCGCTCGCGAGGGAACGCGTCAATCTGGACGATGTGGATGAGGTTATTTACAGGATGGTACCCGAGCCCGCCCGAGGCGAGGTGCTCAGGTGGATGGCGGTGGAACTTATACTCGGAGATGGGAGGAGGGTTGATTTAAAGAGGGGCAAGATGACCTGGGAGGCGTGGCTCTCCCTCTCCGAATACCTTTTGAGGAGGATGGAGGGGAGGGTAAGATTCGCGGAGGGAGATGTGGCGTCCGTTTACCTCAGAAACGACATAGGTCTGTTCATGAGAGCCCTGGAAATTGCGCCCCTGCCTACCGCTTTTTGCGCGAGCGGCGCCCTGTTCATCGTCGCCAACGTGCTCACGGGAACCCCCACGAGCCCTGCTGGGTGGTTCATCAAAATTCTGGCAAACATCGTCGCCCTGGTGCTCATCGCGATATATCCCTTCGTGTTCATGCACGGCTACGACCGCAGGAGAAACTGCCAGCATACAGCGTATTACAGGCCGGACGAGGACGGCTTCACGTTCATAACACATGGACCCGTCAAAAGAGCCGTGCGTTTTGACGAAGTGCGGGCCATACGGTGCGCCTCCGGGAGCCGCAGCGCGAGGGCATGGATCGCTTACACGCACCGAAAGGAAACGATAATTTCCCCCCCCTCGGCCCCAGGGCGTCCTTCAGGGCCCTGATACATTACCTCAGGTGGGCGAGGGAGGACCCCAACGCATCCAGATCCGCGGTCGTAATATGGAGCGATGAGACGGAGGAAAAGGTCCGCGAGGTCCTCGGGGTGTCCGCAGGGAGCGGGGACTGGTGGAGGTTTGTTGACGATTTCTGGCGCCACGGCGATGGAAAGTTCCTGCTCAGCGCGCCCATGGAGGTTATTCTGGAAAGGGTCAGATGCCCCTGGACGCTGAACGAAATGGACAGCCCAGCGGAGGAGGAGCGCGTTTATATAGATGAGAGAAAGATGCGCAACGACCTCTGTTGAGCGGGAAAGCGCCGCCCGTTCAACATGCCCATTCCGGAGACGCTCCCCGTGGAACCCCCTCTGAAATTCTCTTCAAAAAGGTTAATAACACCCTATCTAATATACACGTCAGGTGATGGACTTGCCTTTCGGGGCGCTGTTTGATAAGGAGTTGAAGTTGATACGCAGGATAGAGAAGGCAGCGGAGAAAGGAGCGAAGCTCAGGGAGAGGCGAAGGTTCGGAGAGGCGAAGGAAGTCCTGCACGGTGCGCTTATGGAGGCCCATTCCGAGGCCGCAAACATATCCCGGTACAGGCCCGAATTCTCGCGCGCCATTGCCAGGCTGGGGGAGGAGATGCTCTATCATGACAATCACATGGCGGAGCAGTGCTTCATACTCGCGCTCAACGCGGACCCGGAGAACTGGCCCGCCTATCTCGGAAGGGCAAAGGCGCTCTACAAGATGGGCAGGGCGGAGGAGGCGCTGAAGGTTGTTGAGGCCTACCTGAGGGCCCAGCCGAAGAGCGTGGAGGGGCTGGAGCTCAAGGCGCAGATATGCGAGACCATAGGGGATATAGACGCCGCGCTGCAGGTCTATTACCTCCTCACACAGTACAAACCCGAGGAGATCAGGTACTACGATGCCATACTGCGCCACGACCCGCACAACGTGGCCGTTCTGATAAAGAAGGGCAAAGCGCTCTACCACGCGGGGGATTACCACGAGGCCATATCCGCCATGAGAGCGGCGGCGGAGGTGGACCCCGACAAAAAGGAGGTCTACATGTTCATGGGGGCCGCCTACGAGAAACTGGAAAACCACGAGGACGCCGCGAGCGCCTTCAGGAGGGCAACCGAACTGGACCCCGTTGACGCGAGGGCGTGGATGAATTACGGACATGTCCTTGAGAAGATGGAGAGGTACGAGGAGGCCGCCTCCGCCTACCACCGTGCCATCACAATAGACCCCAACGACTTCAGGGCGTGGTACAGGAGGGGACGCGCCCTGTACAGGGCGGGGAAAATGGAGGAGGCGCTGGAGAACCTCCTGCAGGCCCTTGAACTCCGGGAGGACCCGAAGGTCCTCAAACTCGCCCTCCAGGTGGCGACGGAGATGGAAAGGTGGAACGTGGCCGCTACGGTGGGCAAGAAACTGCTCCCCTACGCAACCGATGACGACCACGTGCGGATAGCCACGGCCCTCTGGCGCGCCGGCAGGGGCGAGGAGGCGCTGGAGGTCATAGAGGCGGGGCTGGCGAAGGGCGTCAATCTGGAACTCCTCCGCCTGAAGATAAGGATACTGGAGGAACTCGGGAGGCACCGCGAACTCATATCCGCCATAGACGCCATAATGAACGAGGGGGTCAGCGATGCGGACCTCTGGGTGGCGAAGGCGCGGGCTTACAGAAACCTGAACAAGTACAAGTCGGCGCTGGAATGCTACATCAAGGCGGTTGAAATAGACCCCCACAGAATAGAGGTTCTGCGGGAGTTGAGAGACGTCGCCCGCAGGGTGGGAGACATAGACAGGGCCATAGAGACCGCGAGGAGGATCGCGGAACTGGACGACGGGGACTGGGAGAACTGGGTGGCCCTGGCGGAGGGGCTCATGATCAGAAAGAGGTACGATGAGGCGGCGGAGGCGTTGAGGAAAGCGCTGTCAATAAACGAGAGGGCTGACGTGTACAACAAACTCGGCATCTGCCTTTACCGCATGGGTGAGATGGAGGATGCACTTGAGGCCTTTGACCGCGCCATAACGCTCAGCCCCGACGACAAGAAGTACTGGAAGAACAGGGGCAGGGTGCTTCAGGAGCTCGGCAGGATGGAGGAGGCAGCGAAGTCGTACGAGAAGGCGCTGGAACTGGATGAGAGCGATGACGACGCGTGGCACCGCCTGGCCCAGTGCTGTCTGCAACTCGGCGAGTGGGAGCGCGGACTCTACGCGGTTGAGAAGGCCCTCGCCCTCCGCGACGAGACGGACTACGCGCTCACCAAGGCGGACCTTCTGAGGGCCACGGGAAAACCGGAGGCCGCTGCTGAGGTTCTGGAGAAACTGGCGGAGACGCGCAAGGACCACACAATACACCACCGCCTCGCCACTGTGTACATGGAGATGGGCGAGCACGCGAAGGCCCTCGCCGCCATAGAGCGGGCAATCTCGCAGGAGAAGAGCGTGGAGTATCTTCGCCTGAAGAAGGACATATGCAAGGCGCTCGGCGACCATGCCTGCGTGGCGAAGACGGGGCGCGAGATCATAGCGCTGGACCCGAAGGATAGAGACACTTACAGGGACATAAGGGAGGCCCTCGTGGCCCTCGGAAAGATAGAGAGCGCCATCACCCTGGCGAAGAGGGAGGCGGAGATCTTCCCGGAAGACGTGCAGGTGCTGCGGGACCTGAAAGAGCTGTACAGGAAGAAGCAGAGTTACGCGGACCTTTACAGCGTAGCGAAGAAGATCGCGGAGAAGGAGCCCGACGACGCCGACAACTACCTTGATATGGCGGAGGCGCTCATAGCCCTCAAGAGGCGGGAGAACGTCCGCGAACTGCTTGAGAGGGCTGCATCGCTGGGCGAATCAAAGCGCCTATACGTCCTGTACGGCAGGTACTACGAACTGGAGGGTGATTACGAGAGGGCGGCGAAGAACTACGAGAAGGCCCTCAAATATGAGAGTGTGCCCCGCCTGTACCTGAAGATCGCGGAGTGCTACAGAAGGGCGGGGTTGCTTGAGACAGCCCTTGAAACCGTGGAGAGGGGGCTGGAGGTTGAGGAGACGCCCTACCTGCTCCGCGAGAAGGCCATGATACTTTACGAAATGGGTGAGTACGACGAGGCGCTGGAGACCGCCCAGAGAATAGAGGAGAAGGACCCTGAGATACAGATAGCCATAGGCCACATCCTCCTGGCGAAGGGCGACACGGAGGGGGCGATAGAGAACTTCAGGGCCGCGTACGAGGCCACGAACAGCGTGGAGGCGCTCCTCGGCCTGGGCGAGGCCTACGAGAAGACGGGAGAACTCAAAAAGGCCGCCCTCGTGTACAAGAAGGCCGTTGAGACCGAGCCGCACAGCTTTGAGGCACTGCGGCGCCTCGGCAGGGTCCTCATAGCCCTTCAGCGGTTCAGGGATGCCGTGGAGATGCTCCGCAGAGCGCTGTTAATAAAAGATGATGATGCGGACGTGTGGCTCAACTTGGGGACGGCTTACGAGCACCTGGGTATGAGCGAAAAGGCCATGGAGTGCTACGAGAAGGCCGCGGGGATAGACAAGAAGAACGAGCAGGCGTGGTGCATGAAGGGGCTCCTGAACAAGAAGATGGGGAACTACAAGGAGGCGGAAAGGGACCTGAAAAAGGCGCTAAAGCTCAATCCGGACCTCACAGCGGCGAAGGAGGCGCTGAAAGAGGTCAGGGAGATGATAAAGGCCCAGAAGGTGGAGGAGTACGCGAGAAAGGTGCTCGTTTACGAGTACGAACAGCGCAGAGGGATAAGCAGAATGGAGGCTTTCAAGAAGTTGAAGATACCGCTCGCATACCTGGACAAAACGCTCAGGTACGTTGCAGAGGAGCCGTACCTCTCGCTGGAGGGGCTCAGCGAGGAGGATAGGAAGCGGCTGGAGGAACTGTCAAAGAAGGTCGTATCCGCCATATACTCCCAGAAGCCGGAACTGTTTAAAGAGGGGATCCGTCTCAGCGACATCGTGGCCCTGAACCCCGACCTGAAGGTCAGCGAGGCGAAGGAAGTGCTCGCGTACATACGCGCGGTTGACGAGGCGGACGTCCCGCTGGACCTGGAGGACCCCGTTCTGGAGCAACTCGCGTCAAAGGCCACCGACGCGCTGGAGGACTACTCCATCCCGTCGCTGGTGCACGGGCTCGGCATAGGGGTCTACCGGGCGAAGCAGGTGGCGAAGGTTCTCAGCTATCTCATGGAGGACGTGAGCACACACATACCCGAGACCAAGATATCCTCCGAGGAGTACCAGCGCGACTTGGAGAAGAGGGAGAAGTCCAAGAAATCAGGAGGGAGGAAAAAGAAGAAGGTGGAGGAGACGGAGGAGCGCGAGAGTGAGGAGGATGAGGATATATACCTATGACCGGGGGAGGGGCATAACCTTCACCCCCCGCGAAAAGAGGGACCTCCTCATCACCTGGCTGGTCCTCTCCTTCGCCTTTTTCATGGCGTGGGGAGGCTACGCCGCTCCGTGGCCTTACGCCGCCCTGTTCGTGCTGGGCATTTCCGCCCTCGCGGTCTTCACGGGCGTTATCCTTCACGAGGTCGGACATAAATTGGAGTCCCTCAAAGTCGGCATATGGGCGGAATACAGGAAATGGGATATGGGGCTGCTCATCGCATTTCTCACCTCGCTCTTCGGGTTCCTCTTCGCGGCCCCCGGTGCGGTGCACATCATGGGGATGGGAACCCGGAAGGATATGGAGCGCATTGCCGTTGGTGGGATAAGGGTCAACATGCTCCTCGCCGCTGCACTCCTCGCCACCTTTTTCATTCTGGGAGGGGTGGGTTCGCTGACCACGATACTATGGTTCATCGCCTCGGTGAACTCCTACCTTGCCCTCTTCAACATGCTTCCGATACCCCCCCTGGACGGCTTTCAACTCATGCGCCTGAACTTTCCAAAGTACATCGTTTACCTTGTGGGCGTGGGAGTTCTATTCGCCGTCATCCAGATGGCGTTTTTCCTGCTGGCTTACATCTGAGGCATTTCCAAGATAAACCACGTCCTCTCCCCGACGTCCACCTCCTGCTTCACCACGGCCCTTCTCCACTTGCCGTCGTGGTTTATCTCACACCCCTTCTTCTCCTTGAGCAGGGCCCACGCCTCCTCTGCAGGCCTGAGGCCCACGCCCACGTGGGGAGGTGTCTCCGAGAATCTGGCAAAGTATTCCACTTCGTATTCTTTTCCATCAACCCTTATCTTCACCATGGGGGACCCCCCTCATTTCCTATGTAACCAGGCGGGGCTTCCGCACCTCGGCCGGATACCTCTTACCCCTTATCTCAACCTCAACCTTCGTGCCGACCTTTGCGAATTTCCTCCTGACATAGCCGAGACCTATGGGAACGCCGAGCGTGGGCGACTTCGTCCCGCTCGTTATGACGCCGACCCTTTCGTCTCCGGAATATACGGGCGTTCCGTGTCGCGGTATGGCCTTCCCCTCAACGATGAAACCCCTGAACCTGTCGTAGTTCTTCTCCTCCCTCTGCTTGAGCAACGGCTCCTTCCCTATAAACTCGTGGTCCCAGTCTATGATCCAGGATATCCCCGCCTCCAGAGGCGTCCTGTCCTCGTTGAAGTCCTGACCCGAGAGGAGAAAGCCCTTCTCCATCCTGAGCGTGTCCCTCGCTCCCAGCCCGCAGGGCTTTATACCGTATTCCTCCCCCTCCTTCAGAAGCTCCCTCCAGAGAGTCGTCGCCATCTTCGCCGGCACGACGAGTTCAAAACCGTCCTCACCCGTGTATCCCGTTCTTGAAAGGAATATCTTATCCCCTCCGAGGGGATTCCGGGGTATCTCAATGCCACGGAGAGCGACGAGACGCGCATGCATGAACTCCATGGAGGTGATATCACCGTCCACCACGGCGCTCACGACCTTCTCTGCCAGAGGGCCCTGCACAGCTATACATGCATATCCCTCGCTCACATCTATCACGTTCACCGAGAAGTCCTCGTCGTTCGCCCTCAACCACTCCACTATCTCCCCCGTCTGGGCGGCGTTCGGAACCAGAAAATACCTCTCCTCGGAGAGGCGGGTGAATATGGTGTCGTCCTTCATCCTCCCCTGAGGGTTGAGAAAGGCGGAGTACCTGCACTGATAGTCGGAGGTGAGATAGCCATCCGAGGGGAGCATGTGGGATATGAAATCCGTGGCGTCGGGCCCCTCCACGATGACGTCGCCCATGTGCGATACATCAAAGATCCCGACGGCCTTCCTCACGGCCATGTGCTCCTCGATTATGGACGTGTAGTAGAGAGGCATGTGGAAGCCGGCGAACTCAACCATCTTTGCACCCATTCTCACGTGCTCTCTGTGCAGAGGCGTTTCTTTCATGGACTCACCAGAGGGGGATATCCCACTCACCCCTCTTTAACCTTCCTTTCAGTGGAAATCATGGGGGGTGGGGGAACGGTAATTTTAAACCCAACCCCCACTTAGGGAATCCCCGTGCGCCTCTACGTGGAGAGATACGGCTGCACGCAGCTTCAGGCGGAGACGGATATGATAGCGGATGCCCTCGTCCGTGTGGGGTGGGAAGTGGCGGAGAGCCCTGAATCGGCGGATATTATCCTCTTGGGCACGTGTGTGGTGATAGAGCACACCGAGAGGCGCATGATGAGGAGGGTGCGGGAACTGCTCGAATACTCAAAACCGCTCTACGTTTACGGTTGCCTCGCCTCCGTAAGGGGCGAGGCCCTCCGGGAGATGGGTGCCGTGCCCATACCGGCGTGGGACTGGGGGGCGGTTAAGGTGCATCTGGGCGTTGAGGCCCGTGATATGGTGCCCGTGAGGGGCGCGGTGGCATCCATCCCCATAGCGAACGGGTGCGCCGGCGCGTGCGCCTACTGCGTCACCCGCCTGATACGGAGGGGCCTTGAGAGTGAGCCCCCCGAGGTGATCGTGGACAGGGTGAGGCGAGCGGTGCGGGCGGGGGCGAGGGAGATACGCCTCACCGCGCAGGACACCGCCTCCTACGGCCTTGATAGGGGCACGGACCTCCCCTCCCTTCTCCGCGCCGTGCTGGAGGGCGTCAGGGACAGGTACAGGGTGCGCGTCGGGATGATGGACCCCCGCACGGCCCTCCGCGTTTACAGAGACCTCATAGACGTGTGGGAGGATGAGAGGATATACAGGTTTCTCCACCTCCCCGTTCAGAGCGGCAGCGACTCCGTTCTGCGGGATATGCGGAGGGGCTACACTGTATCCGACTTCCTGAAAATCGTGGAGGGGTTCAGGGAGGTTTACCCGGACCTGACCCTGTCCACGGACGTAATAGTGGGCTACCCGACCGAGGATGAGGAGGACTTCAGGGAGACGGTGCGCCTCGTGGAGGAGGTGAGGCCGGACATACTGAACATAACGCGCTTTTCCCCGCGCCCCGGCACGCCCGCGGCGGACCTCAAACCCCTGCCGGGGGGCGTGGTGAAGGAGAGGAGCCGCCTCCTGACGGACCTGCACGCAAGGATCGCGCTGGAGCGCAATAGAGATCGCGTTGGGACAGTGGATACCGCTCTGGTGGTGGAGCCGGCCAGAGGGGGAGTGATGGCCCGCGATTCCACCTACAGACCCGTAGTCCTGGCCTCAGGGTACATAGGGCGCTTTTACAGGGTGCGGATAACCGGTTACGGAAGGGTGAACCTCTTCGGCGAGGTCACAGGCCCAGCAGGTCCGGTGTGATATGGGCCACGCTCTCAACGACCACATCCGCACCGCTCCTGTAGAGCACGTCTGGGGGCATAAGGCCGGTGAGCACACCTATCGCCGTGGCACCGGCGGCTTTACCCTCTCTCATGTCCTCGTGGTAATCCCCCACCAGCAGAAGGAGATGACCATCCACACCCTCCCTCCTGGATATATCGCGGAGGGCCCTGTACCTGAACATGTCCATCCTGTGCGGGTCCCTCGTGTAGATGTCCGTGAAGAACTCGGCGATTCCGAAGCGCTCCAGTTCTTCCAGCAGGATGTCGCGCTTAACAATCCGCCCCGTGGTCAGGTAAACGGGGCACTCCGATGAAACGAGTTCCAGAAACTCGCTGGACCCCTCTATGAGCGCATCCTCCGGTTGCGGACGCCCCAATCCGCTCAGGACGTCGCGCCAGAAGGAATGCCTGTCCTCGCAGCCCCTGTACAGGTCCAGCCGGTCCGCCGCGTAGTCCATCAGAAAATGGTCGTAGGTGAGGGGTCTCATCCCTCTCCGGAGTAGAGCCCAGTTGAAGGCCCTGTGGAACCTGTGCAGGGTGTGGAGCAGCGTCTGGTCCAGGTCAACCGCCACAGCGCGCCTCATTTAATGACGTCCACGCCGTAGGCCTTCTTAAGTTCCTCGCTGGTGAGCTTCCCGAGTATCTGCTTGCTCTTCACGCCCACGGCCACTATCATGACCTCAACGCGCTTCTCAAAGGAGGGGTCTATGGCGGCTCCCCAGATGATGCGCGCGCTCTCGGAAACGCGCTTCTGGACCTCCTCCACGACGCGCTGTGCCTCCGCGAGGGTCATGTCCGGGCCGCCTATGACGTTTATGAGCACGCCCGTGGCCGTGGAGATGTCCACCTCCAGGAGGGGCGAGTTTATGGCGTCCTCCAGCGCCTCCATGGCGCGCTCCTCGCCCACGCCCTCGCTCTCGCCCACGCCTATCATGGCCACGCCGCCGCCCTTCATGATGGTGCGGAGGTCGTTGAAGTCCAGATTGACCAGGCCGGGCTTCGTGACCATCTCGGTGAGGCCCTTAATGGCGCGCATGAGGACCTCGTCGGCCAGTTTGAACGCCTGGTTCAGGGGCAGGCGCGGTGCGATCTCAAGAAGTTTGTCGTTGGGTATGGTTATCACCGTGTCCGCCGCATCGCGGAGTTTCTCGACGCCCCAGAGGGCATTTTCCATTCTGTGCCGCCCCTCGGCGGTGAAGGGCAGCGTGACCACTGCTATGACCAGCGCCCCCAGCTCCTTTGCTATCTGGGCTATCACGTGGGCGCTGCCCGTCCCTGTGCCTCCACCCATCCCGGCGGTGATGAAGACGATGTCCGCGCCCTGAAGGACCTCCCTTATCCTGTCCTCGGCCTCCCTGGCCGCCTCCTCACCCACCTGCGGGAGCGCACCCGCGCCGAGTCCCCGCGTGATCCTCTTCCCGAGAAGGATCTTCCGGTGCGCCCTCGTGATGAGGAGGTGCTGCGCATCGGTGTTCGCCGCGATCAATTCAGCCCCGTATATGCCCTCCTCCATCATCCTCATTACAGTGTTTGAACCGGCGCCCCCGCACCCTATGATCTTTATGTTAACGCGGAGGCTCTTGAGCATTTCCTCCAGTTCCTTATCCGCCTCGCTGTCGGTGGGCACGGGAGGGGTCTCGCGCCTTACGGGCTGAGCGGTACCGGCGTCGTACTTAGCGAGCACATCCTTTAACAGCGACTTCATGACCCATCACCTCTTTTACTGTAAACACTAATGATTTGGAAATATATATAATTGTTCCTTCGCCCGCCGCGACGCGGGCAGATGAAATCCGACCGAGCAAATATAAAAATAAATAAAAGAAAAAGGTGGGTTGCGCCCTCACAGGTACTTGATCTTTATGGAGGGCTTGAAGGCGAACTTCTTCTTCTGGGGGACCTTTATTATGGCCTGCGTCTTGGGGTTCCTGGCCTTCCTCGCCTTCTGTATCCTCTGCTCGAAGATGCCGAAGCCGACCAGGTTCACCCTGTTCCCCTTCTTCACCTCATCCACTATCTCCGCAAGGAAGGCCTGTATAACGGCCCTCGCGGTCTTCTGCGTCACGCCCGTCTTCTTCGCAACCCTCTTTGCCAGCTCAGTCGTTCCTACCATGGGTATCACCCGTTTAAAGTAATAACTTGAAAGTATATTTATTTTTCGCTTCCAAATTCCGGGGAACCCGGCCGTGGCAGGGATTATAAAATTACTATGTTATTGATAAAAAGTGAAGTATTATTCAGAACCATCTGAAAAGACCGTGGTGTCCTGGGTTCGCCGGATAACATAACACATAGATATCGTTTAATGCGGGTTCTGCTGCGGTTTCTCTTCCACGAAAATCCAGAGGAGGATGTACAACAGCACGGCGGTGCCGAAGCTCACAACGGCCAGAACAATCCACAGGACCCTTATAAGAATGGGGTCCACATCCAGGTATTCCGCCAGCCCCCCGCACACCCCGGCGATCCAGCGGTCCTCCCGCGACCTGTAAATTTTTCGGGCGGTCATTGTCCCCCTCCAGCACATGAGATTGCCCGCCGCGCCCATTCCTCAACGAGATTTTTCTCCTCGCCGTTCCGGCTCCTTCGCAGCCATCCCATGAAAATGCCCGTCTGGACCGGCCGGCACGGCAGAAGGTTTACGAGGGCCCCCAGATAACGCCTCTCCGCGTATCCCGCCGCGCGCCTCCCGAAGACCTGCGCCATGCAGACCACGAAAACGGCCACCTTCACAGAGCAAATCTCCCTGCCCCTCCCCTTCAGGAACGCCACGACGGTGCCCATGGGCCTCTCCCAGTATATGGGCGAGCCCACGATGAGCAGGTCGCAGTTGAGGTCGCCCGCCTCATGCGGCCTCAGCACCTTCACCGATGCGCCGCACTCTCTCAGGGTCTCTGCCATCCACCCCACAATGCGCCGGGTGGCCCCCTCCTCCCTCCTGGTGTCGTACACTATGAGCACCTTCACGGAGGTGTATGGCGGTGGGCGGATAAACTTTTTACCTCTCTCGCCCATAAACCACCGGTGTTGGGCATGGAAGGCATAAGGTGCATGCTCGTGTCGTGGGAGGACATAGAGCGCTGGACGAAGGACGTGGTGAGGAAGATAAAGGAGAGCGGATATAAGCCGGACGTGGTCGTGGGGCTGGCCCGCGGCGGTCTTGTTCCCGCGCGCCTCGTATCCGATTACCTCCTCATAAAGGACCTTTACGTGGTGAAGACGGAACACTGGGGCATCACCGCCACGCGCGACGGCGAGGCCAGACTCGCCCAGGGGCTGCAGGTGAGCGTTGAGGGCAGAAACGTGCTCGTCGTGGACGATATAACCGACACGGGGAAGAGCATAGGCCTCGCGGTTGAGCACGTGAAGGGGTTCAATCCCGCAGAGGTGAGGACGGCCACGCTCCTCCACATCACGCACTCGGCCCACGTGCCTCATTACTACTCTCAGGAGGTTCCGGCTGAGGAGTGGACGTGGTTCATATTCCCCTGGAACGTCTACGAGGACCTGCGGAACCTCATACCCAAGGCGATGGACGCTCCCATGGCCTTCGGCGAGATCATGGAGGCGCTGAAGCGCGCCTACGGCATAGCGCCCCGCGAGGACGTGGTGCGCGAGGTTCTGGACGACCTCGTTGAGAGAGGCGTGCTCGCGAAGGAGGGCGAGACGTGGGCGAAGAGGTGAACCCGCTCCGCGAGTCACTTATAAACGCGAGAGTCATGTCCCGCAACGGGTACAGATATCTGATTCACCCGCTGACCGACGGGGTGCCCGACATACGGCCCGAACTGCTTGAGCACGTGACGGACCGACTGGAACGGGCAATGAGGGGCTGGCAGTTCAACAAGATAGTCACCGTGGAGGCGATGGGCATCCCAGTCGCGACCGCCGTCGCTCTGAGAACGGGTCATCCTCTGGTCGTCATCAGGAAGAGGCCCTACGGCATGGAGGGGGAGGTCCCTGTGGCCTACACCACGGGATATTCCGGAGGGCATCTTTACATAAACTCCATCGGGCCCGGTGACAGAGTCGCCGTGGTGGACGACATCCTGAGCACGGGCAACACCCTCCGAAGCGTTGTCCGCGGCCTGGAAAGGGCCGGTGCGGAGGTGGTCGGGGTGGCCGTGGTAATCGACAAAGGTGGACGGGCGGGTGAGATGGAGCGCGAACTCGGCGTGCCCGTTGTGGCCCTCGCGGAGGTGCGCGTTTCGGGTGAGCGCGTGGAGGTGGTGAGGGCTTAGAGTTTATCCACCATGCCCTCCATTTCCTCCTTCAGCATGGAGAGGAGCGTGGTCAGTATCTGCTCCCTCGCCTCCCTCGGCAGCGATGTTATGCCCAGTTCCGCCAGCGCCTTCGCCGCGGTGGCGAGGGCGTTCGCCTCCTTAATCTTCGCCTCAACGTACAGACGCACGGATTCCGCTATCTCCTCGCGTATGCGCGGGTTCTTGTCCATGATCTCCTTCAGGTACTCCTTTATCTGGTCCTTTATGAGGTCCCTGAGCGCCTCTATGAGCATATCCTCATCCGGGAGCACCCTCTCGCCCTTCCTCACAAGCGATTCTATGTCCTTCATGGGCCGCACCGTCCATGCCATGGCCCCGGGGTTTTATTAAGGTTTACATTGGCGCCCTGCGTTCCGGATCCTTCAGCGATAAATATTATGTGGTACCGTGTACTTGGGGATGATGAGGTGTTATCCCCGTCGTTGCAAGACATCTACGGTGGCACTTGTTTTATTTCTCCTTTCCCTCGCGCTGTTCGTCGGATTCTCGGTACACGTAATACTCACAGCGGAAAACCCGTTGAAGGAGTTCGTCGGGGCGCTGGCGCTTGTGGTCGCATGTATCTTCTTGGCGAACCACTTTTCATACATAGTTGATTTGATATTAATGCGCAGGAGGGGCATCGCGCTGACGGATGGGGGGTTGCTCCTCTGGGACGGCACGCTGATACCATATGGGGACATAATCGCAGTGTACCTGAATGAGAAGTGGCCTTTCATGGTGCTGCGTCTCAGGAGGCCCTACATGAGAAGGATGCCGCTGTTCGTGAGGGGGCGAGTCAGATACATCCTTCTGGACAAACAGGATTTATTCTGCGGGAATCGCGGGGAAATTGAGGAGTTCCTGATGCGCCTCAGCGAGCACGTGGTTGAGATAGACAGGGAGCACTACGCAGAACCTCCGCCTTCGCGATGGGAACGCCAGCCGGCAGGGAGGTTCGTGTCTGTCCGCGGGAGCGTGCTTAAGGGCGTGGGATGCAATACCCCTGGTGAGGCGGCGAATATTTTAAATACTGCACGTTGGATGGTGCGACGGAATGAGAGGTTTGGCGAGGGTGAATGGGAGGCCATTATTGCGGTCTGTGAGGATCGGAGAAAGGTTTTGTAATACGTTTTTCGGTGGTGATGCGCATGAAAACATATTTTAATTTCTATGATCTGGAGAAATTGGAGAGAGATAAAAAACAGATGTCATATTTCTTTATAACAACACCTTTTATAATATTTATTATATCATATATGGCCTTTATTATATATGCTCCTAAAGAATCTCCCTCTGATCTCCTTATGATCGCATTGACCATAGTTCTTCTTCCGACATTTTTAATATGTATATTTGCTTATATTCTCTATATACTGAGTATAAATATGAAAAAATCTGTAGGATTTATCACGGATACACATATTGTTGGCATTCCACTTAAGGATGTGGTGAAAATACTTATTGTTAGATGGGACCAGTGGCGAGTACATGGATATGACATATATATTGTTTATAAGAACAAAGAAAAATTGTCTTTTAAGAGAGGATTCTTCCATGATAAATATTGGGGCGAGAGAAAATTTAGAAAATTCATGGAGGCACTGGAGTGCCTCAAAGAGGACACAGGGATTGATATTCCGGTAGAATTTATGAGAGATTATGAGTTCAAAGGGTGGAGAAAACACGTGTGAAATTCCCATGGTGCTATGAGCGGTGGGGTGAAAATGAAAAACTTGGGGAAGTTGATATATAAAGAGAACATAAAGCAAAACTATGGACTTAAACGGGATATTCTTTCAAATGCTGTAGCGTTACTCAGTGCAGTCTTTATACTCTTTGTTGCTTTATTATGCTATGTATATATAAGTACTGTATGGAAAGATCTATGTGGTCTTTGTGGGCACATCAGCAACAGCTATGTTGCTGATTTTTGCATACCGTCTGAGTAGGATCAAACCTTTAGAGGTGTATGAGTATGGCTTTTTATACCCATACTACAACGGGCCGAGAGATAGAAAAATATTTTGGCAGGACATATATCTTGTGGTGTGCAATATTAGGGAAACACCCAATTCCATAATTATTATACTGAGTAATGGACGTTTTCTACATCTTAAAAAATATGCTGTAAGTGATCTCGAGAGATTCATTTCTATGCTAGAGGAGAAAGGCGTAAAAGTAAAGAGACGAGGGATGGGTTTAAAGGAGGTGGTGCGGGAAGCACAAAAGAGAGTCATCCTGGCTAAATGTGACACAGGGGTGACCAGCGATGAAAATAGAATTTATCCATGAACTACACAATAAATCAATTGCTTTGCATTATTTGATAAGTGGTCTAATAGCCGTAATGTGTTTAATTATAGTATTATTTAGATCAAAAGCATCCACCGATATTTTAACAATACTCTCTTGGTACTTTCTTCTAGGCCTTCTAGGAATACTGGGCATAGGCGCCATCATCTGGGGCATAGCCAACTTGCGGGCGTTGAAGACGAAGAAATTTCCGCTTGGCGATTATGCAGTGAGAAGGATACTCAAGGCTATGTACACAAAGAGGGGTCTGCGGGACCCCGTGGTGATGGCGATGTACATAGACGAGAACGGTGTGAAGTATCTGAAATTTTATTTCAGCGTGCGGTTTCCTGTTATACTCTTCCCGGTTGAAGTTACAATCAAACACGAGAACTTTGTGAAACTCGGAAAGGTGATGGCTGAGATCCTTGAAATGCAGAGGCGCGGGGAAATCATTAGGGTGGAGTACGAAAAGGACGAGAACTACTTCCCGAAGGTAATAAGATTCGTGATGAAAGATGGAAGCGTCAGAGAGATGAAGGGGGAACTTGAGGAGGATCTCATCTTCATGATGTCGCTGAAGAGGTTGAACGTGGAAAAACTTCACAAAAGGATGAGGGCGTGGGGCGTCCCGGGTGTGAGGTGATAAAATGAAAGTGCATCCATTAGCCGAACGAATCATTTAAATAGTCTGGAGGTGATGGTATAGACATGGAAGTGCTGGAGATGGGCGAGTACATAGTTGACTCGGAGGGGAGGAAAAAGGCGGTCATCCTCCCGGTGGAAGTTTACGAGAAGTTGATGGAGGACCTCCACGACCTCGCGGTGGCCGCCGAGCGCAGGGATGAGGAGACCATATCCCTTACCGAGTTGAAGGAGAGGCTGGCGAGGGATGGCCTACTCGATAGTTCTTAAGAAATCTGTGGAGAAGGACATAAGGAGGCTCCCGAAAAACGTTATTCCCAGAATTGTGAATAGGATCGAAGCGCTGGCGAGTGATCCCTACCCGAAGGACTCCGTGAAAATAGAGGGGGCTGAGAGAACATACAGGTTGAGAGTTGGGGATTACAGGATAATCTATCAGGTGGATAAGGAGAGGCGAGAGGTTATCATACTCCACGTCAGGCACAGGAGAGATGCTTACAGGATGCTATGAATGTGGGACAAGGGGGGTTGAGTAGGAGATGTGGCAATGTAGCCATAACAACGGGTTCAGTAACACTTTGAATGTCCCGGATTCTCCTCGTTGGCAGTGTGTAGTACATATAGACGACCTCAGCGATATGAATGAGTGTGCTTTTACAACCTATTATGTCAATGGCATCCCGGACGTCGTAGAAGTATGGTTCTCCAACGCGAGCATCGTTACGAACCTCACATACAGGCAGGAGTTCATCCAGAGGTTCGGCCAGGTGCTCTACAACCAGTACAAGTGGACAATCAACTATTTCTACACTGTTAAGAACAAGCAGAACGAGAGCACCGCTGAACAATGGCTCAGCGACCAGTTCAATCCGTTCGTGGTTGAGAATATGCCTCCCATGGTCTGCCTGTTCAAGTTGAGGTGGGAGATTGAGTTCAGCCTGAGCTGGGAGCCGGTTAAGATCTTCGCGGTCGTCCATCTGCTTCTCAAGG